>ERZ778511.1175-NODE-1175-length-19485-cov-7.231755_pt1 | contig 19485 bp, 23 predicted proteins | sample MGYA00510347_ERZ778511 | MGnify/ENA primary metagenome ERZ778511 (study PRJEB29527, sample SAMN07138967) | mouse gut metagenome | material: feces | host: mouse | place: China:Nanjing | collected 2016-01-25 ...
AAATTTTATCGGCTGCCCCTCTCGACAATTTTATTAATAAATTCCACATTTCTTCCGTATTCCCATAGGGATGCTTATGCATACTTAAGACATTTTTGAGAATTTCAACATACCTGTTTTTGTCAATCTTCTTAGAGCCGTTCGCAATTTTCCGATAACCTCCCATAATATCATCCCATCAATTATCATAATCCTGATATTCCCAATTCTCATGTTTAAACTGTATCGGTTCTTTCGCTATGGATTCTCTATCTCCCAGACTATCGGCAATCTCTAAAAGCTGCTTTGCATATCTCTTTCCCAAACCGTGCCTCTGAAAAGTATCATAAAGAGAAATAACTGTTTCCTGTGAACAAAAATATTCAAGATCCTTCTCTTCTATTTTTCTCTCAAATTTTGAAATCATGTCTTCAAGATCTCCGCCTTTTATTTATAAAAATGGTCAAACTTTACCATATCGGAAACAATTTCAAATGTGCTCCCATGAATTTTTCCCCTGCTTTTCTGTTGGCGGAACTCAATAATTGGTTTATTCCCATAAACATACTGAATTACCTTCTCCGGGCCAAGAACCTTGACTAAATTTGCAATCTGCTGTCCAAGCCTTGTTTTATCTTTATAAAATATGATTGTCCCAATCCCTTTGTTCTATCAGCTCTTTTAAAATATCTCCATCTGTCATATCTAAAGAATGCCCGAAAATGTATAGTTTATTTTCTTGTTTCCTTCCGTCTTTCCTCTGTTTATCAATTTCTGCAAGCCATGATTTATACTCATTCCCTGTTTTCTTATACTTCCTGGCAATTTTTCCTTACAACGCTTTATCTTTGCTTCATAAAAATTTCCATCTTTCTCCATATACGCATGGTATAATTCATCCACATTCTGAATTACCTGTGAAATTTCACTCTCAAAATCAATCCAATTTTCTTTATTTTTTAAATGCTCTTTATATGCCAATTTGAAATGTTGAATCCAAATATTATCCTTCAAATATTCATATAACGCTTCATCAGCATTCGTCTCAGGACTCTCAAATATAAATTTTAAATATTCGTCTTCTATTTTACTTTTTGTATTGGGTTTTATTTGCACCATCATATATGTTTGGTTGAAACTCTCAACAAATTGGAGAAAATCTGCATACGTTGTCGGCAAGCCATGTTCTATATCAAACCCATTCCCTATCATTAATATATCCATCCCTCTCGCCCCTTTTATATTTCATCAATCTTTATAATTTTATCTTGAACGTGTACAAGTTTATATACAATTTTTTATATTGTCATAAGCATATCACACAGCCCAATACCACCGCCCAAACACAGCTATCCCCGTCAGCATACATTTACAAAACCCAGATTAATCAGCAAGGCTCCTACAAAATATACATTATACAAAATAACCTCACATTTTTCCAGTAAAAATACAAAATATTTTACACAGAATCATATGGCAATCCAACTTCTCACCATTACCATTATATCTTACTCTTGTTTTCAGGCAGAATGGCATAAAATATGCAGTCTGCCATTAGAATCCTCAATTCTGAGATTCCTCACATTACTTTCATTGTCTGGTATTGTTACGTTGAATTTATGGTTCTTATCATCGATTTCATAAATGAGGTTCTGGAACATCGTTGCACTCAAAATAAGATTATACGATGTGTCCAATTCGTTATTGGCTACAATATGCATATTGGGAAATATTAAATCCCCTACTTCTATTGTCACCTGATAAAGATTGCCATATGCAATGCCTCCAAATCCTATAAATGGTACTTTCTCTTTCACCAGCTCTGCATCTAAAACATTCTCCAAAATTTCCTCATCATCTGTCCAAACTGGAATAAATGCACCTGTATCCACCAATGCAGTCAATGCATTTTTCAAAAGCACCACAGGCCTCTGCTGTTTCCTATCAAGCCTTAATGTAAACTGTTTCATCGCAATACCCCCAACATGCCCAACTGGAAAATATTATCTGGCGTTGTATATCTTGAAACAATCTCACCATTTAATGCCTTTTTCGTTAATTCGCTCTTTGATTTGTCCAGATATTTTATGACCGCAGACTCAATGGATATCCCATCGTCATCTACATATTTTACATCAACAAGCCCAACCCATTTATCTGGATATTTTTCCTGAATTTCTTCCCATGTCATTCTCTGTCCTGACAAAACCATCCCATCCTTTCTTTCAACTCCATAATATAATTTTCCTCTAAAAATAATGTAAATTGTTTCATCCAAAATCCCCCCACTGGTCTGGGTATTTTTTTCTGAATCCGTTTCCATGTTAATCTTTCAGAAAACAAAAACCTCCGTCATATTTTTTGCCTGCTCACTAAAATGATCATATTCCTCTATTTCACGTAGCAAGTATGTATAATTGCAAATTTCCCAACTGCTTTCTGTATTCTAGAGCAATTCTTTCAATGCTTCCCTTGAAATTTTATTGGCTACTCCTCTTGACAATTTTATCAGAAAGTTCCACATTTCTTCTATATTTCCATATGGATGCTTATGCATACTCAAGACATCTTTGAGAATTTCAATATATCTGTTTTTGTCAATCTCCTCAGAGCCGTCTACAACTATCTGGTAACCTTCCATAATATCATCCCATGAAGTAACATTTGCCCAAAAATCGCTCAAAGTAAAATTTTCCCTATTATGTTTATTCACAGTTTCAATAAATTTTTTTGTAAGCCTGTCACATCCCCATGAATTATCATAATCCTGATATTCCCAATTTTCATATTTAAACTGTATTGGTTCTTTAGCTATGGATTCTGTATCCCTCAGAACATGGGCAATCTCTAAAAGCTGTTTTGTATATTTCTTTCCCAAACCGTGCCTCTGAAAACTATCATAAAGAGAAATGACCGTTTCCTGCGAGCAAAAATAACTCAAATCTTTCTCTGCTATTTTCCTCTCAAATTTTAAAATCATGTCTTCGAGTTCTTCTCCTTTATATTTATAAAAATGGTTAAACCTTACCATATCGGAAACAATTTCAAATGTGCTTCCATGAATCTTTTCCCTGCTTCTCTGCTTGCGGAATTCAATTATCGGATTGTTTCCGTATACGTACTGGATTACTTTCTCTGGGCCAAGAACCCTGACTAAATTTGCAATCTGTTGTCCAAGTCTTACTTTATCCTTATAAAATATGATTGTCCCAATCCCATCATGCTCTATCAACTCTTTTAAAATATCTCCATCTGTCACATCCAAAGAATGCCCGAAAATGTATAGCTTATTTTCTTGCTTTCTTCCATCTTTCCTCTGTTTATCAATTTCTGCAAGCCATGATTTATACTCATTCCCTGTTTTCTTATAAATGCGCTGGTAATATTTTTTAAACGCAATAAATTCCACTTCTTTATTTCTTCTGTCTTTTAACAGGTACTCATCAATGCAAAGTACCATCTGATTTTTATCAACACACTCATTCATGCAAAATGTATATGGTGTGCTTTGTGCTTTTCCATGAATAAAACTATATTTTACATTTTCCATGTTATATTCATAGACCCTTTTCCATGTGTTGGAATAGTTAAAAGAAAGAATTGCATCCGGGTGGATTGCATCTAATCAGGATTATAATATTCAATCCTTCCCCAGTTGTCTATGTAATCAAAAATATAGATCTCCAAAGCCCCAATCAACCTGTTTAAATCTTTCAGCATAATAGAAATAAGGTCTCCAATTCTATGTTCAATCCAAATATTATCCTTCAAATATTCATATAACGTTCCATCAGCATTCGTTTCGGGACTCTCAAATATAAATTTTAAATATTCATCTTTTATTTTACTTTTTATATTGGGCATTATTTGCACCATCGTATATGTTTCCAGGAAACTCTCAACAAATTGAAGAAAATCTGCATACGTTGTCGGCAAACCATGTTCTATATCAAACCCATTCCCTATCATTAATATATCCATCCCTCTCTCCCCTTTTATCTTTCATTATTCTTGATAATTTTATCCTGAATGTGCACAATTTTAAGCACAATTTTTATATTATCAAAAGTATATCACACCGCCCAATACCCCCGCAACAAAAAAGAACCAGCCACCCTAACTTATAGGAACTGGTTCTTACACTTCTCATTCTGCAATTGCAATCTTAATTGTGATTGGCCTCCAATACTTTGGGATGTATCTCCGTTTCACTACATTCCCACAGTAGTCCCGGCATTTCTCAAGCGGAATGATAAAATTCGCTACGATATTGAAGTTTTTATCATTTTTCAGTGAATCTGCATATTTCTTGTCATATCCCTGAATGCGGTACTTGTCTGACGTATCAACCATGCTGCCCGACAGGTTCATCACCCACAAAAATTCATCATTTCCATTCACAACCCCACGGTATATAATACGCTCCACAAACATGTCTATCATTTCACTGCTGATTTTTTCTCCCTTAAAGTCTATAAACATGTTCAGACGTTCCTCTATTTTTTCAAGGTCAAACAGTTTCTCTTTTTTCTTCTCCTGCTTTTCCTCATAAGAAAAAACTGCCTTCTCAATTTCTTCAAGTCTCTCTATTGCCTCTGCCCAGTATTCCCTGTACTCATCCGCAGTAAGTTCCCAATCTGCTTTCATAACTGCATAAGATTTTATCCGTTTATTCAGCCTTTCTTTCTCGGATTTTAATGTTTCAACTTCAGTTCCGTCATCCAGCAGCTTGGTTTCCTGTTTGCACTGTTCTATCAATTCCAACGTCCTTAAGACAGCTGCTTTCCCATTCTTGAACAGATACCCAAACACATACTTACTCCCAAGCCAGACTTTCATCTCACTCACCGCTGGATTTTTACAGATTACTCCCCCTATAAGATTTGTTGCTTCTTTCATATAGCTGCTCATATTCATAATCTGCCATCTACAGTTATAGCGGTACTGTGCTTCCCTTCTATATGCAGGATTTACTTCCAACACATACATTCTCAGTTCTGGTAATGTCTGCTAATACTACCATGCCGTGTTGTGTTATAACTCTTTTCAGGCATAAAGTCAACTTACTACGCTTTTGAATCATACAGTCCTAAACAAAATAAGCCAGAGAAAATACTTTACCTTTCTGCAGAAGATTTAACTGTTCAAATTCTGATACCCTTTATATTTTCCATACCGACCGCATGCATAACCATATTATGTTTGAATCTGACGAAAATTGACGGGATTTCGCCATAAATATAACGAAAATAACCGCCCAGCATTACAAACTGGACGGTCACCTTCAAAAAATCAGGATACCCCATAGAACATCACTTTATTTATAATCGCATTTATGGCAACTCTTCCAAAGACTTAAACGTATAACCCATTTCTTCCCACTTTATCAACAGCTCATCTAATACTTCCATGTTGGCTTCTGAGGTATTATGTAAACGCACAATTGCTCCTGGATGTACCCTTTTCAGTAATTGGTTAAAATCATCCTCATGGGCAGGCTGGCTATCCTGATTCCCATCTTCGCTGGCAAGGCTCCAGAAGATAGTTTGATAACCCAAATCCCTTGCAAACTCCAGACTATTCTTACTGTATTTTCCCATAGGGGGACGATAGTATTTTTCCACAGGTAACCCTATTATCTGTTCGCATAGTGTCTCCACTCCTCTGAGTTCCTCCTCGAACTCTTCCCTGTTCATTTGAGACATATCCGAACAGCTGTAACTGAGATTTCCCACAATATGCCCTTCTTCCACGATACGTTTTATCAGATCCGGGCTAGATTTCAGATAACTTCCTACAACAAAAAAAAGCTGCCTCTATAGTATGTTTTTTCAGTGTATCCAAAATTTCTGGAGTGTTTCCATTTTCATATTCGCAATCAAATGTCAGATATAACACTTTTTCTTCCGTCTTTTCCTGATAATAAGCATTATATTTTTCCAGATTTTTTATTGCTTCTACGCTCGACAGCTTAGCCTCTTCTGTCTTACCTTTGCCTCCAACCACGCCTGTTGCAAATAATATGGCAGCCCCCACAGCCAGGAGAAACACCCCTGTCATTATCCATTTACTGCTCTTACCTTGTGCTTCCATATCAGAATAATTTTTTCTAACCTCCCTGCTTATATCGTTCCTCTTTCCTTCTTCCTGCCCTTTTATAACTGGACGTTTACTCTGGAATCCTCCGGCTGCAAGCTCCTCTTTTACTGGAATCCCGCAGCTGCTGCAAAAATTTCCTCCCTCTGATATTTTTGCACCACAATTCCTGCAAAACATTTCTATCTTCTTCCCTTCTTCCACGGAAACCACTTTCTTTCATGTCAAGATATCCTATATTATACCATACAACTTCCATTTTGGACACTTTTTTCTTCCATTTTAGATAATAATCTTTCTCACGAGGTGATGAACATGGCTGAAAGGATTAACCAGCGCTTAAACCCCATTGTCGGCTCAAACATCCGCAGGCTCAGGAAAGAGCGTGGCATGAAAGCCACAGAGGTGATCGCCAAGCTGCAGTTAGAGGGCGTCTATGTCACTACAGGCATCTTCAGCAAGGTAGAGCATGGCCGGAACAACCCTACCGTTGACATGCTGGTTGCGCTCACTGGCATTTTCGAGTGCGACTTCAATGAATTCTTCCAATAAAAAAAGACGGTCGATGAAGCTGTCCATGACCGTCTTTTTCCCATATTTATTCAATTCCCGTTATAGCCGGATATCCCCAGAAACCCAGCAAAATCAAGGCCTTCAGGCCTTATCCTCAAAGCTGCTTAGCTTCGCCGTCTGGTCGGCCGCAATACACGCATCCAAAATCTCCTGGATATCTCCATTCATCACCTTATCCAATTTATATAAGGTCAGATTAATTCTGTGATCCGTCACGCGGCCCTGAGGAAAATTATAGGTTCTGATTTTCTCAGAACGATCTCCTGTTCCAATTTGACTCCTTCTAGCTTCTGCTTCTGCATCATGCTGCTTTTGACACTCAATATCATAAAGCTTGGCACGAAGCAACGCAAAGGCTTTATCCTTATTTTGGAGCTGTGATTTCTCCGTCTGGCTGTAAATCACAATTCCTGTGGGATAATGGGTCAAGCGCACCGCAGAGTCCGTGGTATTGACACACTGGCCGCCATTCCCAGACGCACGCATCACGTCAATGCGAATATCCTTTTCATCGATGACCACATCCACCTCTTCCGCTTCCGGCATTACCGCAACAGTAATGGTAGAGGTATGAATCCGCCCACCAGATTCCGTCTCAGGCACCCGCTGCACTCGGTGCACACCAGATTCATATTTCATTACAGAGTATGCCCCCTGTCCAGTAATCATAAAGGTAACATTTTTCATACCTCCAATCCCGATTTCCTCACACTCTACCGTTTCCACTTTCCAGCGCTTTCCTTCTGCATAATGGACATACATACGGTAAATTTCCGCCGCAAACAATGCAGCTTCGTCTCCGCCCGCTCCAGCGCGGATTTCCACAATTACATTTTTATCATCATTGGGGTCTTTGGGAAGCAGAAGAATCTTTAACTTCTTTTCCAGTTCTTCCACTTTTTCCTTCGAATCATTTAATTCCTCCTTTGCCAGCTCACGCATTTCCTCATCGCTTTCCTCTTCCAGCATGGCAAGGGAATCCTCTATGTTCTGTTTTGCCTGTTTGTATTCTTTATAAGATTCCACTATGGGAGCCAAATCGCTTTGTTCCTTCATCAATTTCCGGAAGCGATTGGTATCATTGGCAACATCGGGTTCACTCAACTGATTCATAATCTCTTCAAACCGAAGAAGAATATCTTCTAATTTATCAAACATTTCTTTCTTCCTTTCTACTTCACTGCTGGCAAATTACCGCAGACTACACGATTATTTCCTGCAAGATCCTTGATTACCTTCACATTCCGAAATCCATATTCCTCCATCAAAAAAGCAACACGCCCTCCCTGGTTATGGCCAATCTCAAAATAAAGATACCCATTGGATTTCAAAAATTCTTTTGCTTTGCCCACAATTTTCCGATAGAAGGCAAGTCCATCCTCTGCACCATCCAGCGCTTCTAAAGGTTCAAAATCTCTGACTTCCGGCATCAAATCTGCAATCGCTTCTGTGGGAATATAAGGAGGATTGGAAATAATCATATCAAATGTTCCCATTATATTCTGAAACAAATCACTGCGCACCCATTCCACTTCCACTTGATTATTTTTTGCGTTCTCTTTTGCAATTAAAAGAGCCTGTTTGGAAATATCACTGGCTGTTCCACTGACTTGCACTCCTGCATGTTTCAAAAGACTAATGATAATACACCCAGAACCAGTACACAAATCCAATATTTCCATACCAGATTCCAATACCTTCAACGCTTCTTCCACTAAGGTTTCTGTATCCTGTCTGGGAATCAGTACATGGGAATTCACCTTAAAATTCAATCCCATAAATTCCTGTACCCCTATAATATACTGCAAAGGTACACGCTCCCCACGCTTTTTCAGCAGCAACTCATATTCCTGGAATGTTTCATCTTCCATCTCTTCCAGGGCATGAAGATAATACTGGCTTTTATCCATTTTACAGGCATATTCCATTAAATACCATGCATCCAGTTCATAATCTGAAACTCCTGACTTTTGCAACAGCTCCTTACCATAATGTAATGCTCCTTCAAATGTCATGTTTTTCCCCTCTTATGCTTTCCACATACTCTTTCCAGTCAAAGACCGCCTCTACAGAAGCAATCCCCACTTCGATCATGTCCTCATCTGGCTCTTTTGTGGTCAGCTTCTGCATCCACAACCCAGGTTTGCTTAATACATTAATCCACATATTTTCACTTCTTCCTGCAAGACGGATCATCTCATAAGAAATTCCTGCAACCAAAGGCACAATGGCAATCCTCAAAACCAAACGAAGAATCCTGGAATCTACACGAATAAACATCGTTGCAATAATGGTAACAATCACAACAAAAAACAAAAAGCTGGTTCCACAGCGTTTGTGTTCTCTGGAACTTTTCTTTACATTTTCTACCGTCAAATCCAAACCATGTTCAATGCAATTGATGCATTTATGCTCTGCGCCATGATACATAAAGACCCTTCTGATATCCTCCAACTGGGAAATTAGTAGAATATACCCGAAAAATATCATAAGCCTTAAAATTCCTTCTATTAAAATTATCATGGTCTCTGACACTACAAATTTTTGAAAAAGCAAGGAAACATAAAAAGGAAGCACCATAAAAATTGCCACTGCCATCACAATAGAAAAACAAATGGTGACTCCCATCTCCACACGCTCTTTCTTACTGTTCCTTTCTTTTTCCTCTGTTTCTTCTTCAAAAAAAGAAGCTGAGAATGTAAGGCAGGACATGCCAAGTATCATAGACTCAATAAAATTAATGATTCCCCGTACAAAAATCAGGTTACGGACTGCCATATTTTTACAAATTCCACCGTATTCCTTCTTTTCCACTATAATTTCATGGTCAGGCTTACGGACCGCCACTGCATAACACTCCTTGTTCTTCATCATGACGCCTTCCATAACCGCCTGTCCGCCAATTCCCGAATACGCCATTTTTTCACCCCCTTCTTCTTTCCACCAAATCTTCTTCGTAAAACACCCTTAAATCTTTTGCACCCGAATTCTTCTAATAGAAAAATAGAGGATGTCCACGAAAAAGACATCCTCCCTTTGCTGCTTTCACATACCCATTCACGAAGTCTGCAAACAATCTTACTGATTATTGATACCATACTTCTTATTGAACTTGTCAATACGTCCACGAGCCTGAGCAGCTTTCTGCTGTCCGGTGTAGAATGGATGGCATTTAGAACAGATTTCCACATGAATATCTTTCTTGGTTGATCCTGTAACAAATGTATTTCCACAGTTGCATGTTACAGTTGCCTGATAATAATCTGGATGGATTCCTTCTCTCATGATTTTCACCTCTTCACACTGTATTTAAAATCTTCTTCATGGATTTTTCACATTTATGCTGCCTATGCAACAGCTTTATCATTGTAGCATAATTTTTTTATCTATGCAAGTTCTTTTGAGAAATTCTTACAAAAGTTTCGTCTTTTTAATCATCTGGCAGAATTCCCGGTTGCTATTGGTACGTACAAACAGATTCAATATACTTTCCACTGCCTCATCTGCTTTCATGCCATTAATCGCCCGGCGCATAATCTCCACTGCTTCCTGCTCCTCCCGGCTCAGCAGCAGATCCTCCCGTCTTGTGCCGGATTTGGTAATGTCAACCGCCGGGAAAATTCTCCGCTCCGACAGCTTCCGGTCCAAAATAATCTCCATATTGCCAGTTCCCTTAAATTCTTCGTAAATGACATCATCCATACGGCTTCCCGTATCTACCAAAGCAGTTGCAAGAATCGTAATGCTGCCCCCTTCCCTCATGTTGCGGGCTGCTCCAAAGAACCGTTTGGGCATATGTAATGCTGCTGGATCTATGCCGCCTGATAACGTTCTTCCACTGGGAGGAACAATCAGGTTATACGCCCTTGCCAAACGTGTAATACTGTCTAAAAGAATCATTACGTCTTTTTTATGCTCCACCAATCGCCTTGCACGTTCAATCACCATTTCTGATACACGCTTATGATGTTCTGGCAATTCATCAAAAGTAGAATAAATCACCTCCACATTCCTGCCTTCAATTGCCTCTTTGATATCTGTCACTTCCTCCGGCCGCTCATCAATTAGTAAAATAATCAGGTGCATATCTGGATTGTTCCTGGTTACAGCCTTTGCTACCTGTTTTAAAAGTGTAGTCTTGCCAGCCTTCGGCGGTGATACAATCATTCCGCGCTGCCCCTTCCCGATTGGAGAAACCACATCCATAATCCGCATAGCTACCGCACTTCGATCTGTTTCCAGACGAATTCTCTCATTTGGGAAAATAGGGGTCAAATCCTCAAAATTGGGACGCTTCAATATTTCAGAAGGATGGTTCCCATTGATGCTTTTTATATACAAAAGGGCGCTGAACTTCTCCTGCTGAGTCTTCACTCTGGTATTGCCATGGATAATATCTCCCGTTTTTAAGCCGAACTTACGAATCTGAGAAGGTGACACATAAACATCATGATCCCCTGGCAGATAATTCTCACAGCGGATAAACCCATATCCATCAGGCATGACCTCCAAAATCCCATGTGCGCTGATTCCACTGTCCAGCTCTGGATTATCAATCTCAATGCCATCTGCTGTAATCACTCGGGAAGGCTTCCGTTCCAACTCCCTGGTATGCCTTCCTTCCACTCTTTCCTCACTAGTCCCACTGGGAATTTTTCGTTCTGGTTCTTTTCCTTGTCTTGTTTCTATTCTCTCCTCACTGCTTTTACCAGAGGATTTTCCTTCCGTCTCTTTGCCCTGCCTTCCTTCCGTTTTCTCTTCATTGCTTCTTCCAGAAGATTTCCGCTCTGGTTCCTTTTCCTGTTTCCCTTGTACCTTCTCCTCATCCTCTCCACTGGCAGCCTTCTCATCTTCTTGTACCATCAACTCTACCAATTCTCTCTTTTTCAATCCGGAAAGGTGCTTCAATCCCCTGCTTTTCGCCACATCCCGTAACACACTTACTGATAAACTCTCATACTTTTCTCTCATCTCTTTCTCCTTTTAACTGCCATTTATTTGGGAATCTCTGTCAGACTAGACAATGATTTTATTACTGTTCATTCCTACTTAGCCTTTTGGCTTCCTGTAACAAATGATACACAGAAATTTCAATGAATTACATTATACACTATCTTTTTATAAATAGGAAGTCCTTTTTTTCTTGATTTGTATTTTTTTTCATGATATTCTTTAGGTAATTGCGAAACTTATTATTGTTAAAATTGCACATGAAATTTTTACAAAATTTGAGCTTCGCAAACGCCTACCAATTACTGATTGAGAAAGGAGTATTATATAATGACAACCAATGAAAAAGCAATCTTTCTACATAAAGAATGGAATGGAAAAATTGAAACCATCTCCAAATCCCCGGTAAAAACCAGGGAAGACCTATCCATTGCTTATACCCCAGGCGTGGCAGAACCATGCAAGTTAATTGCTGAAAATCCTGAAAATGCTTATATTTATACCATGAAGGCAAATACTGTAGCTGTCGTTTCTGATGGAAGCGCCGTCCTTGGCCTTGGAAATATTGGTCCTTATGCCGCTATGCCTGTCATGGAAGGAAAATGCGTCCTGTTTAAAGAATTCGGTGGACTCAATGCTGTCCCCATCTGCCTGGATACCCAGGATACAGAAGAAATCATTAAAACTGTCACCCACTTGGCTCCAGGCTTTGGGGGCATCAATTTAGAAGATATTTCCGCTCCCCGCTGTTTTGAGATTGAAGAACGTCTGAAACAGACATTGTCCATCCCCGTTTTTCATGACGATCAGCATGGCACAGCCATTGTAGTGCTTGCAGGAATTATCAACGCCCTGCGAATAACTGGAAAGAAAAAAGAGGACTGCAAGGTTGTTGTAAACGGCGCAGGTTCTGCTGGCATTGCCATTACCAAGCTGCTTTTGACTTATGGGTTTTCACATATTACCATGTGTGACCGTTATGGCATTCTCCATAAAGATTCCCAAGATCTAAACTGGATGCAGAAAAAAATGACAGCCCTTACCAATTTAGAACAGAAAACAGGCAATTTGTCAAATGCTTTGCAGGGCGCGGATATTTTTATCGGTGTTTCCGCCCCAGGTATTGTAACTGGTGAAATGGTTGCTTCCATGAACCAGGACGCCATCCTGTTTGCTATGGCAAATCCTGTTCCCGAAATTATGCCAGACATAGCAAAAGCTGCAGGTGCAAAAATCATTGGCACTGGACGCAGCGATTTTCCAAATCAAATTAATAACGTAGTGGCTTTCCCAGGTATTTTCAAAGGCGCTTTGGAGGGACATGCTTCTCAAATTACAGAAGAAATGAAGTTGGCCGCTGCCGAAGCCATAGCAGGATTGGTATCTGATCAACAACTGAGTGAAGATTTTATTATGCCGGAAGCATTTGATCCCCGGGTAGCTCAAGTAGTAAGTCATGCCGTAAAATCTCATATTTCCAGGTAGCCTTATGATTTGGAATGACAAACGTTATTATTCCATCGATTCTTATCTAAAACAAACTTTTGGAGAAAAAGTCTACCGCCTGTCATTACATGGCGGCATGACCTGTCCCAACCGGGATGGTACACTAGGCCATCATGGATGCATTTTTTGCAGCGCCGCTGGCAGCGGCGATTTTGCCCAAAAGTACCTTCCCATTCCAGAACAGATAGCCGCCGCTAAGGAGCAAATACGTCAAAAACGAAACTGCCAGAAATTCATTGCATATTTTCAGGCGTATACCAATACTTATGCTCCTGTAGACTATTTGAGGGGCCTTTTTTTTGACGCTATCAAGGACCCTGATGTGGTAATCTTATCCATCGCTACCAGGCCGGACTGCCTTTCCAATGAAATTTTGGAGCTTTTGGATGAATTAAACCAAATCAAACCTGTCTGGATCGAACTGGGACTACAAACCATACACGCGAAGACCCACCGCTTTATCCGCAGCGGATTTACTTTAGATTGTTTCCATGAAGCAGTAAGGCAGCTTTCTCAACGGAATATTTCGGTAATTGTCCATGTGATTTTAGGTCTTCCTGGTGAGACCCGGCAAGAAATGCTGGAAACGGTTTTCCATGTGGGACATCTGCCTATATTTGGCATTAAATTGCAATTACTTCATGTCCTGTCTGATACTGACCTGGGCATTTTATACCAAAAACATCCATTTCCTCTTTTTACCCAAGAGGAATACTGTACCATGATTGCCAACTGTTTGGAAATTCTGCCAGAAACCATCACCATCCATCGGCTCACTGGAGACGGACCAAAAGAATTATTGATGGCTCCTCTTTGGAGCAGCGCCAAACGCAGTGTTTTAAATCAAATCCAAAAAGTTCTGAAAAACCGGGACACCTGGCAAGGGAAATATTTTGTCCCTGAAAACAACATGATTCACATAAGGAGTGAAACCAATGGCAGAAGCCCTAACCCAATATAAACTAATTGTACTATATATGTTAGATCATGTGGATTTTCCACTGACCAACACCCAGATTTCAAATTTTGTCCTGGAAAAGGAATACACTACTTATTTCACAATCCAACAAGCCATCAGCGAATTAATCAGTGCAGAATTAATTCGTGCAGAATCCACTCACAACAACACTTGTTACTATATGATGCCTGCTGGAAAAGAGACCCTTTCCTATTTTCCAGACAAAATTTCCACCGCCATCAAAGCGGATGTGCTTTCCTATTTTGCAGAAAACAAAATCGAATTGAAGCAAGAAATTTCCGTAATTGCAGACTATTACAAGACCACTGCTCAGGAATACGCTGTGCGATGCCAAATCAAAGAAAAGGAACGTCCTCTGATTGACTTAACGATTACCGTTAAAACAAAAGAACAGGCTGAGGCGGCCTGTTCCAACTGGCAAAAACAAAATGAAGAGGTGTATGCTTATTTGATGGATTTATTAATCAAATAAAAAGAATCCCGTTTGTGGGATTCTTTTTATTTGCCTTTGTTAGAACCATTCTTTTCCAAAAATCTCATCTTGTTATCTTCAGAATCCAAGGAAACCGCTCCAAATCCTGCCCTCTCCAGATTATTCAATTCACGATAACATTTCTGGCAAAGATTCCCAAATGTAATCGGAGCTCCACAATTGGCGCAATGAAGGGTATCAAGTCTTTCTTCGTCTTCCTTATACTCAATTCTTCCTTCCAAAATCCACTTCTTGACTAACCTGCGGGGAATATTAAAATACTCTGCCACCTGGTATTCATTTACATCCCTGGAACGGATATAATCTTTCACTTCTGAAAATAGCTGGTTCTCTTTACAGAACGGACATAAATCATCTTCATAATCTTCTGGAAGGGAACCCCGGCATATTGCACAAAATTTCGCATTGTTAAACAAAGATACATGTTCCAAAAAGACCACTCCCTTTTCTTTTCTTCTACAATGTTTTCACTTTCTCTGCCATCCTTTGATCGCATATGCTTAAACTATTCTGCCCCAGCCCGTTAAAGCAAAATAATCATTACATTTATTATAGCACTTTTCCTAAATATCTTCTACTGTTTTCCAATATTTTTTCTTTTTTTCCTAACACTATATCCAAATGTTCCCAAAACACGATTCAAGTCGAAATATGCTCCATGGGAATACACAATAGGATCTGCCTGTTCCAAGTGAAAGGCACCCTTCTCATCCATATAGGCTTCTGACACATGAACGGACACGACCTCTGCCAAAAACATATGATGAGACCCCAACTCCATACATTCGGTTACCTTACACTCGATGTTCACTGGGCTTTCCCCAATCAAGGGCACCGAAATTTTTGACGCCTTCTGTCTGGTCAAATGAAATTCCTGGAATTTATCTATATCTCTCCCTGATTTTACCCCACAACAATCCGTAACAAAAGCAAGCTCTTTGGTAGTTAAATTAATGGCAAATTCACCGGTTTCCTTTATCATATGGTAGGAATACCGCTCAGGCCGCACAGATATATAAACCATAGGCGGATTGGTACAAATTGTCCCTGTCCATGCCACTGTTATAATATTATCATTTCCAGCCTTATCTGCAACTGTCACCATCACAGCTGGGACAGGATAGACCATATTCCCAGGCTTCCACTCCTGTTTTCTTTGGATGTCCTTATGTACTGCTGCTCTTTGTTCTGCCCCACGGCCTTGTTTGCCAAAATGACGAGAGCCGTTCTTCTTCCCGTTTCCTGACATCCCTATTTCTCCTGAAGCTCCAGCATCAATGCAGGAATTAATTGCTTCTTCCTTGATACAATTCCTTTTAACCAAAGGCTATCTCCCCGGTCCACAGCATGTCCGCGGAATGCTTGCTCTGCCGTTTCCTTTGCTGACTCTCCCACAAAGATAAGTTCTGAACTTTCTTCCAGAATATTTGTAAGCATGACATAAACCATATCCAATTTACGCTCATTTTTTACCTGTTGGATATAGGGCAGTAATTTTCCTTTCACATCCTGTAATCCTTCATTACTCATAACATTCAATTGGCCCACGCCAAATTCTTTTTCCTCTGAAGAAAAGGTTTTAAAATCCTGGAAAAGAATCTCATCTGGGGTCTTTGTCTTAAAATCGCTGCCTGCCTGAAACATTTTCTTGGCATGCTCTTCTATGGTAATTCCCGCTATCTTAGCCAGAGATTCTGCCGCCTGTCTGTCCACCTGCGTACATGTGGGGGAACGGAACATCAGCGTATCTGAAATAATGGCAGAACATAACAGACCAGCAATCTCTGCTGGAACCTCTATTCCCTGCTCCTGGTACATCTGATAAATAATCGTAGAGGTACAGCCCAGCGGCTGATTACGGAAAAACACTGGAGAAATGGTCTCTAGGCTGCCTAACCGATGATGGTCAATAATTTCCAAAATCTCTGCGCCATCTATCCCGTCTACCGCCTGTGTCCTCTCATTATGATCCACCAGAATCACCTGCTTCCGTTTCATATTCAGCAAGTTTCTTCGTGAAATCATTCCTACATATTTTCCCTCTTCATCCAAAATAGGAAAATCCCGGTGACGTTCCTTGGACATAATTTCTCTCACATCATCTACGTACTCTTCTGTCTCAAAGGTAATCAGATTTTCCCGACGCATAAAATATTTGACTGGCATACTCTGATTAATCAGCCTTGCTACTGTATACGTATCGTAGGGAGTGGTAATGATCACGCATCCTCTGTCTTCTGCCAGCTTCTGTATGGTCTTGGATACCTTGGCATCGGAACACACAATAATACAGCTGGCATTCATTTCAATGGCGCAAAGCTGTACCTCATAGCGGTTACCCAAAATTACCATATCGTCGTCTTCAATATATTCCTCCATCAATTCCGGGCTTTCTGTAGCCGCCACCACTTTTCCTTTGATAAAATACCCATGAGAATTGCCTGTATGAACCTCCCCTTCCAAGGTTTCTGCAATGTTCTTATACTGTGTTCTCGCCTTCGCCAGAATCCGGTTGTCGTATACATCCATATAAGAAGTTGCAATATCTCCTGTAATAATCAATCCCTCCAAAAGCCCATTCGGGTTCGTAATTGGAAGAGTCACCACATTCTGTGCTTTCATTGTCTCCCAAGCTGTTTTGAGGGAGACATTACTGCTGACTCCTGGGGTCTTGCGGATCTCAATATCCTTTACCTGTGCTCCCACATCAGCTACATAAGCTGGTGACGGAATCCCAAAATGCTCCAGCACATATTTGCTTTCTTCATTGATCTGTCCGGCACGCCTCGCTTCATATCTGATGTTCCCAATTTTGTTTTTTAAATCTGCATAGGCAATCGCTGCACAGATAGAATCTGTATCAGGATTCTTATGGCCAATCACCCAAACGCTCTTTTTCTTTTCCATTTTATTTCCTCTCATACTTTAAAACAATCCCATCAGATGCGCTGCAATTCCTAAAATCCCCACAAGATTTAAAGCACCCAAAAGAATCGTAATTCGAAAACAGCCTTTCATGGTTTTCATGCTGCTGTAACCAAGCTCTGTGGTCTCTACTTTCTGCTTCAATTCCTCAATCAATGTCTGAATATTGCGATAACACTTCACATTCTCAGTGTGAACCTTCTCACTGAGCTCTGCTTTCACAGCATCCAATTTCTCTGTCATCTCAGACAGCAAAGCGGTCAAATCTTCCGTCTGCTTTTCTGTGTTCTGCTCCACAATCCCAGGAAAATTCTCTAAGGTCCGGCTAGCCGTTTCAGAAACATTCTGTAATGCCTGAGTCGTCGCTTTGGAAACATTTTGCATTCTAAGATCAACCACTGCCGTCATATCATGCATTTTCTGTCCAACCAGCGCCGAAATATTCTTCATATTTTGACTGACTTCTTTTTCCATACCTTCCATTTTCTGGTCAATCAAAACAGCCGTTTCTTTCATATTCTGGCTGACCCCTGTTTCCATGTTTTCCATTTTCTGATCAATCAGAATCGTGGTTTCCTCCATCTTCTGATCAACCGTTTCCGAAATATCCCGTATCTTACCATCCACTGTCCCGGAAATATCCTGCATTTTCTGGTGAACTGTTTCTGAAATGTCTTTCATCGACTGGTCAATCAAAATCATTTCCTGTTTGGAATTATTATTTAATGCGCCTACCTGTTCAGAAATCTTTTGATCCAGCGTATTAATTTCACCGCTTATGGTTTCATCCATAGACTTAATCTGGGTATCTATCCTGGCAATCATGGCATCTGTCTGCTTCTGCACTCCTTGCACCAGCAAATCTGCTTCCTTTTGCCGCTCCTCCAGCTCCTGTTGAAGCTGCTTAGCCTGCTCTTCCTTCTCTTCTAACACTCCCTGGAGTTCATCTACTTTATTCTCCTTTGTCACCAAAATACTTTGAAGCTGTTTGGCCTTTTCCCGAAATTCATCAATCTGCTTTAACAAAAAATCATCCTGTTGCATTCTACTCAATACCTTCTCACGCTCTGCTTCTGGTTCTTTTATTCTCATCTGCTTTGGCAGCTTGTCCATAATACTTCCCATTCTTTCCTCCCGTATCTATGATTCCATATTACAGCCAAACATTTGTTAGGCTGCTGTCTATTTGTACTATTGTAGCATTTCATATTATGTTTTGCAAGATGTCTCTGTTTTCAAAGGCAACAGAGAATCAAGGGACATAATTATGTATCTGGTCTTTATATTTATAATATAATTCCTCCAGTTCATTCTGATCTTCTTGTGTAATCTGCCCCTCTAACAGGTTCTTTAATCCTTCCACATCTTTGCTTGCAGCAAAATCCGCCGCCTGTTTGATATTCTCTGGTGAAACATATTTTTCCGCAATCTCTGTGACTTTTTCTACATCCTGTTCCTCCATCTGGTCCACAAGATCTGATACATTTATTTCCTGTCCTCCCACATTAATACTTTTACCAATTTGCTTTTCTAACATCTTTTTACCTACTTCTGTGGCAACCTTCGTTTTTATTCCTTGCACAATGGTATGACGTCCTACAAACAATACCACTGCCGTTACCATCAAAAAAGCAGTAATCACAAACAAGCCTGTATGCTTTTTCCTTCTTTTTTTCACTTTCCACTACCTCCTAATTTACACAAGGGCACGATCAAATATCCTTACACATTCAGTTATCTATCCATTCCCGAAAAACAGATATACTTCATAAACCATCCCCCTGCCTAAGGCAGAGGGATCTTTGTATGGAGCCATTATTCTGTTCGATGATATTTGGCGAACAATACTCCTGCTACCACCAAAATCATAGTAATTAAAATAAATCCTTTTTTCTTTTGCATAGAAAGACACCTCCTGAATAATGCTATGATATTACTCCGGCGGTTAAATATCACAACATTTTGCTTGCCCAAATCTCCATCT
>ERZ778511.1187-NODE-1187-length-19256-cov-4.140878_pt1 | contig 19256 bp, 16 predicted proteins | sample MGYA00510347_ERZ778511 | MGnify/ENA primary metagenome ERZ778511 (study PRJEB29527, sample SAMN07138967) | mouse gut metagenome | material: feces | host: mouse | place: China:Nanjing | collected 2016-01-25 ...
CTGGAAGTCGTCCTGCTATTTACATTAAATTCCCGGATCGCCTTTCTCTGATTCGCCAGATACACTTTCAAATGCCCGCTGTTCTGATGTTCAAGTGCCTGGATCTGGATTCCCAGCTCCGATACCTCACCGATCAGCTGCTGCATCTGCTCGATCTGAGTCCGATAAGCCATACGGTTTTCATTAATTTCTTTCTCCACATAGGAAAAGAGCGTATCAAACCCTTCGTCTATTTTATTTAATTCGTCGATCTGTTCCCCTTTCTCGTCTATGATCGCCTGAAAATCATCGGGATCCATTTCCTCATCCTTCAATAAACTCTCCTGTTCACGCGTTTTCTGCAAAATAAATCCCAGGATGCGTTTTTTCCTGCTTAGCGAATCCACCATCATATTTACATAGACACTATTTTTGCTCCCCTGCTCCATTCTATCACATCCTATCCGTCTTCCCGACTATTTTGCCGCCTCCGCATTTTTACGCATAACCTCTTTCCATGTATCACGCATCTCTCGGATACGCTTCAAGGCTTCTTCCAAAGCCTCGGTATCTTTATGCATGTTTGCCTCTACCAGCATGCGGTATATATACTCATATACTCGTTCAAAGTCCTCCCACACTTCATACTTATGATCCAATGTCGCCCGGAGTTCCGTGATGATCGCCTGTGCCTTTTTGAGATTCGTATTTGCCTTTTCAATATCTTTCTTCTCGATCGACATCATTGCGATGTTACAAAATTTGATCGCTCCTTCATAAAGCATGAGCGTAAGTTCCGGCGGCGTAGCCGTCATAATTGCATTTCTCTGGTAAGCATTTGCTATATTCGTGTCCATTACTCCTCCAATCCTGCGCAGATCCTGCGCATATTGTGTGTAGAAAAAGAAGAAACACATTTATTTTATGTTCCTCTCCCCCCGGCATTTTATATACCACATAAAGAGCAAGAATGATTCTTGCCCTTTATGTAACACACTATACTTTCAGGTAATTCTTTAATTTCCTCCAAACAGGCCAGCCAGTGAACTCTGCTGAGACTGCAGTTTTGCAAGTGCCACTTCCATCGCCGTAAATTTCTTATAATACGCATCTTCCATACTAGCCAGTTTCTTCTCCCAAGCTTTGATGTCTTTCTCATACGTCTTGAGCTGGTCTTTCATCGTGATGTCATTATAGAATGTCATCGCACTGCTGGTCTTGCTACCAGCCATCTTCTGGCTCATTGTCGTTCTGAGATTCTCAAAAATACCAGAGAGCACATTCATCACTGCATCTGGATCTTCTTCCAGCGCTTTCTTAAGCTTATCCTCCTTATCGGCGTACACGGCATCTTCCGAATCCCCATAGATATGAAGCAGGCCGCCCTCTGTGTAATCTGTGGAAGTCATGATACCAAAGCTGGCAAGCGAGTACGACTTTCCTTCGTATGTCACCTGGCTCATCATTGCCGAACGCATACTGGACATAATACTGCCCAGCGTCGAATCATTCCGCAGCAAAGCTCCTTTGATCTTATCTTCCCAAAGCTTCACGTCATCATCGGACATCGCCTTTTTCTGTTCACTCGTAAGAGGTTCATACCCTTTCGCGGATTCAGCGTTATAAAGGGATTTCATCTCTTTCATGATTTCGTTATATTCTTTCAGGAACGACTTCACAGAATTATATACGCTGTCTACGTCATTCGAAACTGAAAACGTGATCGGACCATCGTTCTTCGTCAGGCCAGTCAGCTCTATCTCCAGTCCGTTTGCAGAAACCGTCGATGACTTTGAAGTAAGTTCTGCTCCATTCAGCAAAATAACGCTATCCGATGCTGCAACCAAAGACATTCCTTTTGGCATCAACGTGTTACTCGAATCATTCGCTCCACCGTTTACGCTTACGTTTCCATCAGCATCCACGGAAATATCCGCCAGTCCAAGTGCACTTAGCGCAGATCCGGAGAGTGTATCATTACGATCCGTAATGTTTGCATAGTTTTCAACATCACTTGTGATCGCCGCCTTAATACCGCTCTCGCTAAAAGTATTTGTTCCGTCAAATCCTTCAATTACCGGAGCGCCGCCATCTTTTGAGTAATACTTATTTATGCCCTCGCCGCCTAACGCTTGGATTTCCGCCGCTGTTTTTCCAGAAAAAGCCGCCGCTTCCACCTGCAGTTTCACATCATTATTGGTGCTCATCTCACGATTAACAAAATTTGTCGTATACTCATCCGCTTTTGCTTTTACTGCTTTATTATATTCATCCTCCGTTTTACCGTCTAACAGATTTCCGGCATCGTCATAATAGGAAGATTTCAGTTCATCCTTCGCTTTTGTTTCATATGTCGCATAGCTTTCGCTATAGAGCTTCGCCTGCACATATTTTGCTGCCGCCGAGTCAGTTGCTGTTTTCTTCGTATCGTAAGCAGCTTTTGCAAGGGAATCGAGCGCTTTGTTATACTCATCCGTTCCTACGCCTGATTTCTGTAATGCCTGCATTGCCTCATCAACAATTTTCTTATTATCTTTCGACATATTGTCATAGCCAACCGCATTACGGATCGCTTCTCTTCCTGCCACCTCGGCAGCTGTCAAACCAGATGTCGAAATAGAAAAAGCATTCCCCAATCCACTTTCTTTGCTGCTGATGAAAAAGCGTTGCTGATCGGTATCATAACTAGCATTCAAACCAGCATCCTGCAATGCTTTTGTAAAATCAGCTATCGTGGTATTTCCTGTAATCTCAAATTTTGTCGTCTTATCACCATTTGTGATTTCGATCTCCTTATTCAACAGAGCCGGATCAAGATCTACAAGTTTGTCTGTAACTGCTTCCGCTTTGATTTTGGCTCCACTCAAATACTGCGTCGTCGCAATATTCTTAACTTCCAACGTATAACTTCCGTTTACCGCATCATTTTTAGCCGTCACATTTGCTTTCGTCGGGTCGGAAACCGTCGCCTTCTTTGTCTTATAAGAAGATTGCAGTCGCATCTTGGAAACTTGTTCCGTGTACAGTTTATATAACTTCGTATTTAACTCAGCCCATTTAGTCTGCGTCCACTCCAGCTTTGTCTTATTCCTTTCAATTTTCGTCTTTTTCAGGCTCTGGGCAGACATCAGCGCCCCTACGATCGCCTCTGTGTCAAGTCCTGAAGAAAGACCGCTCATTCGAATACCCATATCAATTCCTCCATTTCACTTTCTGTTCGACACGCATGATCAACTATGAATGTCTGTCTGCTATCGCTTTTCATCAACGAGCATACCCGCCAGTTCCCACATTTTCTGCAGCATATCCAGGGATTTTTCTGGCGGGATTTCCCGAATCACCTCATCGGTATCCCGATCGATCACCTTGATTGAAACACGATTGGTCTTCTTATGATAAGAATATTCGCAACGCGTGTGTTCCATTCTAAGATTCGCTTTACTCACAGCATCTAACATCGTGGCCTCGCTCGGTGTATGTTTTTTCTGCTGCTGTTCGCTTCCCTGCTGTTCAGCATCCCCTTTCGCATCTACCGGCGCCGGTTGTGAAGTCGTCGGCACAGCTTTTGTCACTGCGGCATCTGCGCGCGCCACATCCGCTTTGACAGTTGTCTTCGGCGCAGATACTTTCACAGCCTCCGCTGAACCATAGTTTGAATTTACATTTGACATCGTTTCTACTTCCATTTTAAACACCTCCATGTGTATCTTGTGCAAACTATGACTTTTCTTAAAGAAAATATCGGCATGGAAAGAAGAAAAGTTAACCTCTCCTTACTTAACTATTTCAAAAGTTCGGACAGCGCAGCCAGATCTGCCGTCTTAACTGCCTCCTCATTTGCCTCCTGGATCTGAAGATAAAGCTCCTTCCGGTAAACAGGTACCGATTTTGGCGCCTTGATCCCCACCTTCACCTGATCGCCTTTGATTTCTAATATCGTAACCTCAATATCATCGTTGATGATAATAGACTCATTTACTTTTCTCGCCAATGCCAGCATACGATCACGCCTCCTTTTTCTTCTTGAGGATATCGTATATCTTATATTTCACCTCATAATCCTGATTTTCCGCAACGATCTGCACACCTTTTCTCGTATCAGCATTGATAATGATAGGCGCTTTCAAGTTGACCGTCATCTGTGTCAGATCTTTCGGCACCGTCATCGTGATCAGTATGACGAGGTTCTCCTCGTTAATCTCACCGATACCATCTAAAATCTCATCCTCCACCACTGGATTATAATCTTCTTTTACTAACAGGGGATTTATGACCGGAAGCGCTAAAGAAGGCTCATCGACGCATTGAAACCATGAAATATTCGTCCCTTCTTCTTTTTCGCAGTCATACAGGATCGTATAGCGCTTAAACTCATCAAATCCCATCAAGCCTTTATCCAACGTAATGATCTTCTCATCCGTCAGGTCGATCTCCCCAAAATATCTCGTTTTTACCAGCATATCAGCACCTCATTTCTCCTTAGATAAAGTCGAGCAGCGACGTTCCGAGTATTTTCGATGTCGCCTGAAGCGTCGCCTGATAGAGCAGGTCTGCTTCCGTATAATTGACGAGTACTTCCTCCAGATCCACATTTTCATTTTCGGATTTTGCCTCATCTGTATCAATCTCTAAAATCTCCAACTGGTTTTTCGTCATATCCATACGGTTATATCGGGAACCATGTTCTGCCACTGCGACATTCAATTTATTTTTTGCCTTCTGGAACACCGTTATGGCGTGTGAATACGTATTCGTGAGAACGGTATTCTGCAGCGCGATCTGTGTTCCGATCTGATCATAAAGCTCCTGCAGGCTCGCCAGCGTTTCCTTATCACCCGGATCACAGTCCGCAATACGTTTTTTGATCGCGATCTGGTTCTGTTCCATGATATCCAGATCATTGATCACACCATCAATCTGATCCACAACCCTGCCTATAGATGTATCAAAAGCGTTACACCCGAGCGTATTGACAGTCAGCATTTGACTGAAATTGATCTGATAATTGATCTTTTGCCCCTTGACATTGGCATAATCCCTCGTAACTCCCGTTACGTTATTTACCGCACGGCAGTCAAAATAATGTTCCGGACGAATATCCATTTTTTCAAAATTTGTTTTTTGGTAACGGACGCTCAGGTCAGATCCCGCGCGCACGGAATCATATACATTCTGTCCAAAAACAAGTTCCCCCGTCTCAGGTACAAAATAAACTTCATCCGGTCCCGGCATATATTGCTCATTAAAAACGGAATTCTCCGGAATACTTTTCGTAACAGCTGTGATCGTATGACTTTCACCTTTCACATCTTTATAGGTCACCGTCACATCCTGCGAGTCGCAATTATTATAGGATACCATAATGCGGTGGGTCGTCAAAAACTCAGATGCTTCATTTGCATAGTCATCGGCTGTTTTTGTATCCCCATACACTGGCTGACCGTATACAAACGAACTATTTTCGATCGAATTGATCTCCAATTCTTCCGTGATCGTATACGTCGTATCTGTCTGCGCATTATCGAATAAAAGCGGCAGATCGGTGCGGTATCCGGTGAAAAGATAGCGCCCGGCATAGTCCGAATTCGCATTCTGCTCAAAGATGAATCCACAATACTCCTTTAACTGCTGCGCGATCATCGCACGGTCGTCAGCATTGTTCGGGTCATTGGCCGCATTCGTCACATACTCGATCATCGTATCAAGGATTTCATTTGCTTTCTTCATCGGCTCCTCTGTCGCATCCATCCAGTTCTGCGCATCGGTACAGTTGGAAATATACTGCCTGATTTCTACCATTGTCGTACGGTATTTCAGGGCGCGCACGGCAATTGTCGGATCATCCGACGGCTTCTGTATCTTTTTCTCTGTCGCATATTGTTCAAAGTACTTATTATACGACACCTTATTTCTCTGTATATGGAGCAGGGAATTATTCCGCATCATATTATTGGTTATTCTCATTTGGCATCCACGACCTTTCTTTCATTATACCGCTGTCTGGTTGATCAGCTTATCCAACACTTCATTCATAACGGACAACACTTTATACTGGTGGAACGTAAGTCGCTGGAACGTGAGGAGATTCTCTGTTTCCTCGTCCTCGTCCGCTCCGGACACGGACTGCCGCTGCAACGCCACGGCATCCTTAATATTTTTCTGGCTTTCCTGCAACGTCTGCGCCTTCTGGCAGTCAACGGCGATATCCGCCGTGAAAGACTGAAGGAACGCATCCGGCGCTCCATGCAGGAACATCTTCGAATCATCTTTTAGAATTGCTAACGCATGTATGTTTATGTTCTGTGATTCGCCTGGTAAATATTCGGAGTAGCAGGCAAATAAATTCTGATCTTCCAACACGGCATCGGTAATGCGCACATTCAGCGCCGTCATATAATAGTAGCTTCCTGTATAACTTCCGTTTTCTTCTTTCTGGGCCACGGAAGTAAATGAACTGTAATGGCCGTCTTTATCTTTCTGGGTAAAGATGTAATTGTCACCGGTAGCCGGCACCGTCGCATTAAAGAAGTCGATCCCCTTATTTCCGTTGGCATCATACCCCTCTTTATGAGCGCCGTTAAATGCCTGCGCGTATGTCCTGACAAACTCATTGAGCTGCGCCATATAATATGGCACCCCTTTATAATCCACACTATCGCCGACGATCATCTGACGGCCCTCATTGACCGCGCGCTCAAGTACCGTTGCCTGGCTGGCAGAAATATCATTCTTGAGTGTAAATGTATAGGAGAACTCACCAGTTTCCGAGACATCCACTTTGAAATCCTTGTAGTTGTATGTGTAATTACCGATCGTGATCTCGCCGTCGTCTGCCGGGATATTGAGCAGGTTCACGTCGTTGATGTTCGCACTGGTCATCGTAACCACAAGATTGCCTTCCTTGTCATTGGTCAGGCTTCCTTTTTGTGCCAGGCCGTGCAGTGTCGTGGCATTATTTCCATCTCTTACCTGAAACAGCGCCTGCAGTGTTCCCCCCAGCGTCGAACTGTACGGATGGAATGGCGTTCCATCGGCCCATGTTACGTTGTATAAACCATCGATATCATTGATATTCTTTGTATTTTCATTTTCTGTAATTACTAGTTTATTCACATCCAGCGTATCGATCAATGTAGCGCCATCGATATATACATAAAAACGGTTCATACCGACCCCTTCCGCCGGCGCCTCTTCGAGCACTTTTATGTTGCAGTATTCCGACAATTCATCCAAAAGCACCGTCCGCTGGTCGCGCAGATCGTTGGCAATATTGCCATACGCCTCAAGTGTATTGATCTGCTTTGTCACAGACACGATCTGATCGGCAATGGCGTTGATCTGATCCACACTCGATTTGATCTGCACATTTGCCTCATCCTGCAGATTCTGAAGATACGTCGCTGTCTCCTGCACGAAACGCGTAAATGTATCGCCGTAAGAGATCACTTTTTTGCGCCATGACTGCTCGCCGGCATTGTCCGGCAGCTGCGTCAGGGACGTACAAAAAGTATCAAACGCATTCGTGATGCCCCCCGTCTTATCATCCGCAGAATACAGCTTTCTCTGTATCTCATTCAGATAATAGGCGTGCGTGCTGTATTTGCCAAACGTCGCCGTCGCCTTCTCAAACTTTGTATCGTAGTATTCATTGTGCATCCGTTCAATCCCTTGCACACAAACGCCGGAGCCAACCACTTTGATCGAACTTACGTGCCGCGTCTGCGCGGATGTGCGCACAACCTGGCGGGAATATCCATTTGTCCCTATATTGGCAAGGTTATGTGCCGCCGTCTGCATGGAAACGTTGTATGCCATCATACCTGATTTTGCAATCTCTAGTCCCTGAAATGTTCCAAATCCCATATTATCTCTCCATTTCTTCCTACAAAATAATTATTTGCCTCGTATCGTCTTACTGCGCTCTATGTTATAAACGCGTGATCAAATGCTCGATCATCTCATCCACTACCGTTATATAGCGGGAAGACGCATTGTAGCACTGCTGGAATTTGATCAGGTCGGAAAGCTCCTCGTCCGTCGCAACTCCCATCACATTCTGCCTCTCTCCCTCAACGGCAAACACTGTACTCTCCTGATTATAGATGATCCCTCGCCATATATCTCCCTGAGTCGCGAACTGTCCGACGAGAGCGCCATAGTAATCGTTGAAATCATACGTCGCCAGTGAATTTGGATCCAGCGCACTGAAGTCCTCCTGCCATTTTTTCATAATAGCCTCACACAGATCCCACTCAAATCCATCGGCATGTTCATCCGACGGATTCGCAGTCAGCGGAAGCTTGGAAGGATCCCTGAGAAGTTCCGGATTCACCTCCAGCTGATCGAGCGTGTAAAGCGTATAGCGGTCAGAAGAATCCTCCGGGGTATACTGATATACCTTTACCGGCTTTGTCTCGCCCGGAATCATCACTTCTACTTCGGTATATCGCGATGTCGAACGTCTGACAAATAGTTCGGTTCCTACCGTCTTGTCTGCGTCGTCTCCGACCGCTGCCTTTTCCGTATCCAATACCGTGATCATCTGTTTCGTGCCGTCCGGCATCTCGATCTCGATCTCTTTGTTTGGACAAAACGAATCATTTAACATCGTCACGACGCCATGAATGAGCTGGTCAAACTGCGCCTGCACCGTCATGATAATGGATGGCTGGACCGTTTGATTGTATATTTCCACTTCTCCGTCATACTGCTCCATCGCCTTGGCGTATGCTCTCTCGTCCAATACCCCGTCTTCATTCTGGAAATCTTCTTCTTTTGGTTTCTTCGGCATATATGTATAATCGGTCGTATGCGATCCTCTCGCCACGAGAAGTCCCTTGAGGGAACCCGTGTCCGTTTTGTCTTCTACCGAATAATATAGCTGATCGCGGATAAAAAAGTTATCGCCGCCGATCTCCCACACCGGCTTGAGCAGTTTCGACGTCTCACTTTCATACGCCGTCGACAGTTTGTACTGCACATTGCCCTCCAGGAGATAATTTCCTTCGGCATAGATAGAAATGGTACCGTCTCTCTCCTCGATCTGTTTGTAATTGATATAAGAACCCAAACGATCCAAAAGAACATTTCTGGCATCGCGGTAATCGTTTGCCTGTTCGCCGGTCGCCTCAAATTTGCGGATCAGCATATTATAATCGCGTATCTGCGAAACAATATCATTGATATCCTTGACCTGATTCTGTATATCCTGATTCATATTTTTCTGATACTCGTACAAATGGTTTTGAAGAGTCCTGGCTCGATCGATAAACTGGGACGCCACGGATACCAACTCCGTCCGGGCCACGATATCCTGCGGATTTTCCTGTAGGTTGGCAATGGCTTTCCACAGCCCCTCTCCCAGTACATCCAAAAATTCCTCCCCTTCCATTTCCCCGAAGACTTCTTCAATCTCCGTAACAGCTTTGTACTGCGCTTGATAAAAGCTTTCCCTGCCAAGCTGCAACCGATACTCTGCATCTAAAAACTTATTACGCACCTGACGGATCATCGCCACATCCGTTCCCATTCCGACCTGCATGCGGTTGGAATAAGCACCGTACCGGGTCGTGTAAAACGCATCTGTCACCATGACCTGCTGTCTCGAATGACCTTCTGTCGTGGCGTTCGCCAGATTATGCGCTGTTGTGTTCAAAGAAGTCTGCGCTGAATGTAATCCCGATACGCCTGTATTGAAACTTGCAAATAAATTACCCATAACTTACCTCTTTCTGTCTCGATCATCTACTTATTGTAAACATAGTAGAAGTACACGAAGATGGGGCAGTAGAACTTCTACTGTTCAACAACGAGGCATGCTCATTGTTTCGCATCAAACATGCCCGCTTCCATATCAGGTAAATCCACCTGGGCGGCACTGCTTGAATAATTACTGCTTCCCGAAGACATCCGTGTACTTCTAATCACATTCATATTAAATTCAACCATTTCCAAAACCTGGTCTAACAAGTCTTTATTCTGAACATTTAGTTCCTGCAGTCTGGCTATCGTCCGTCGCAGCCGGTCATGCAGTTCCTGTAGTTTCTTTTGTTCATCCGGCTGGTTTTTTAGCGTCTGGACGATCTGTTCCAGTTTCATCGTCCCCTGCGGCTTGCCTAATACCGTCGCAATATCATCGGTAATCCGCATTCTCTTCGCTTCCAACATCCCCACTTCGTCAACCAGCGTCTGCTCTTCCTCCGCCAGCTTGCCGATCGTTTCCAGATCATTTGTGACGATCGCCCTCAATTTCTTCTCCTGAATCGGAATCAAATCTGTATACAGCCGGTCTTCCCGATCAAGAGTACTTACCAATTCCTCGATCAAACTCGCCAAAGCGACATCCTCCTAGCTGCTTATCCAAGCAGGCGTTCCGCCAAATTCTCCGCAACATCCTCTATCGAAACATTGTACGTGCCCGCTTTCATTCTCTCCATAATGTCTTTCACCTTATCTTCCCGAACATCAGGTACTTCGGCAGCCGCTTTCTTTGCCACCTGATAATCCTTTGCGATGCTGGAAATCTCAAGACTGTCATTTGCAGAAGCCGCCGACTTTGATTTTGATGCCGATTTCGGCTTACTCGACTGGTAAAGCTGATTTACCTGCATGTACGCATCTATTCTCATAATGTTCACCACCTAATTCTCATTATTTTTACGTTTCTTACAATATGTATCGGATGTTTTCGCAAAACCCTTAACAGGCAAGTGAAAAAACTTATGTCCACCACGTGCCCATCTGCTAATCCAGGTTCGCTTTTTGCCCTTTTGCCGCGCGTTTTCGGTTCCGCACCCGTTTTGCGTTTAAAATCCTGCCATTGTATTCAAATGTGTCCGCATCTTGTTCTACGACAGTAGAGAAGTCGAGCGAATCCCCTGGTTCGAGCGTGATCGCTTTCACTCCCCGGCTCGTCTTTTTGAGTTCGCTCACTTCGCAGATCGGAAATCCGAGCGAAAGTCCTTTTTCGGTCAGTAGGATGACTTTTTTCGTCCCGGCAAGCACATCGGCGGCAGTCAGGACGGTCACCCCGCATACTTCGTCACCTGCCTCCAGCTTCGTCGCCGCGATCTGGCTGCGGTTCGTTTCAAATCCAGCTCCCGACACAAGCTTAATATACCCGCCTTTTGACGCAAATAACAGCATGGACTCAAATAAATCCTCAAACGTGGTATATAGAAGCGCTTCCTCGTCGTTTGACATCCTGCAGAACGTGTGGACGAGCGCCCCCTTATCTTTGATCTTGCATTTGGGAAGCTTATCCGCCTTGATCTGGAACATATTGCCCTGATTCGTAAACAGGCAGATCTTGTCCGTATTTTTCATTTTCAGGATATGCGGATATTCCTGTTTGGCCTCGTCGGATGCTCTTGTAAACGCGGACTCGTCCATCGCTTTCATATATCCAAAACGGTCGATACATACAAAAATGTCCTCCACCTTTACTTCCTCGACATATGCTTTCGCCCTGACGTCTGCCAGTTGTGTCCTCCGCTCCCTGGCAAACCGCTTCTTATACTCTCTCAGTCTCGCCTTGATCACTTTGTGCAGTTCTTTTACGTCGGAAAGGACATTTTCATATCTGGCAATGTTCTCCGCAAGATTTTCATTTTCCTGATGGAGCTTCAATATTTCCAGTCCGATGAGCCTGCTAAGAGGCATTGTCAGGATCGCGTCGGCCTGCGCCTCGGTAAAGAGAAGAGTTTCTGCCTGTTTTCTGGATGCTTCCATCCGAAACCGGATCTCATCGGTAACACCCTCGATCAGACACGCTTTTGCCTGCTGAATGGACGAACTTCCACGGATGATCTCGATGATCAGGTCAATGACGTCGGTCGCCTTGATCAGCCCTTCGACGATCTCCCTCCTCTTCTTCGCCTTTTCCAGCTGGAAATGGTATTCCTTTGTATATAAATCCTCCTGAAAGAGTACGAACTCCTCGATCATTGATTTTAGGTTAAATACGTTCGGCTGCCCGCCCGAGATCGCTAATAAATTGACCCCGTACGTGTCTTCCATCTGTGTCTTTTTGTAAAGTCCGTTTAACAGATTTTCGATATCCCTTCCCTTTTTCACCTCGATGACGACACGGATGCCCTCTTTGGACGACTCGTCCCTCACATCAAAGATCTCCTCGAAAACACGGTCTTTCACGAGGGAACACAAACTTTCTACCAGCTTTGATTTATTTCCCGAGACCGTATACGGGATTTCCGTTATGACAATGTTCGTCCTGCCGTTCTCTCCCTTTTCGATCTCCGTGCGCGCGCGGAGTTTGATCTTTCCCTCACCGCTTTCGTAAATCGCCGGAAGTTCGGACGCGTTTGTAATGATCCCGCCCGTGGGGAAATCCGGCGCCGGCACATAGTCCATCAGTTTTTGTATGGAAATGCCCGGCCGGTCCATATAAGCGATCACAGCATCGATCACCTCGCCCGGATTGTGCGGCGGGATGTTGGTCGCCATACCGACCGCGATACCCGTCGTCCCATTGATCAACAGGTTTGGCAGCATCGCCGGGAGCACGAGCGGTTCTCTCTCGTTCTCATCAAAGTTCGGGCCAAACTCCACCAGTCCTTTTTCTAAATTTTCCAGCATCGTCATAGCTGCTGCCGACAGCCGCGCTTCGGTGTAACGCATCGCCGCCGCGCCGTCGCCGTCGATGGAGCCGAAATTGCCGTGGCCGTCGACCAAAGGGGCGTTTAACGAATAGTCCTCTGTCATATGCACGAGGGCATCGTAAATCGAACTGTCACCGTGCGGGTGGTATTTACCCATCGTATCACCGACGATACGGGCACTTTTCCGGTGCGGCTTATCCGGGGAAAGTCCCAATTCCTTCATCGCGTACAAGATCCTCCGCTGCACCGGCTTCAATCCGTCCCGCACATCCGGCAGCGCGCGGTCGACGATGACGCTCACCGCATAATCGCGGAACGAGTTCTTCATCTCCTCTGAAAAATCCAACTGGATAATAGTTTCGCTCTCTTTCAACTGGCTCATAGTTTACCTCATTTCCCTCTTATATATCGACATTGGCATATTTTGCTTCTTCCATGATAAACTGGCGTCTCGGCGGCACGCTGCTCCCCATGAGGATGTCTGTGACCTCGTCCGCTTCCACCGTATCACTGATGGAAACCTGCGCCAGCACGCGGCTGTCCGGGTCGAGCGTCGTCTCCCACAGCTGCACGTCGTCCATCTCCCCCAGGCCTTTGTACCGCTGGAGCGTCTGGATCTTCTTTCCCGTTTTGCGGAATTTCTCGAGTTCGAAATCATTGAACAGGTACTCGCTTTTTTTCACTTTTTTCTTCCGCACGACATCTTCGTAATCCACTTTATAGAGCGGCGGAAGCCCGCGGTACACCTTTCCCTGGAAGATCAGTTCCGGCATGAACCGGTAAAAGAATGTCAGTAAAAGCGTACTGATGTGCGCGCCGTCGACGTCCGCATCGGTCAGTATGATGATCTTATCATAGCGGAGTTTCTTTATATCAAAATCGTCTCCGATGCCGCATCCAAACGAGGCGATCATCGACTTGATCTCGTTGTTCAAAAGGATCTTCTCGAGCGGCGCCTTTTCCACATTGAGAATCTTGCCGCGCAAAGGCAGTACCGCCTGCGTCCGCCGGTTCCTCGCGGTTTTTACCGTGCCGCCCGCCGAGTCTCCCTCGACGATATAGATTTCACATTCTTCCGGTTTTTTGGATGAACACGCTGCCAGCTTACTTTTTGTATCGACGTTCATCAGCTCTTTCAATACCGAACGCCTCGCCTTATCACTCGCCGTCCTCGCTCTGTATGACCGACGGACATTTTCCAGTATTTTCTTTAGCACCTCGACGTTTTTGTCAAAGTAGCGCTGGACTTCCTGGCTGAACACATCGTCAACAGCGGTTTTCGCGTCGGTATTTCCCAGTTTGTTTTTTGTCTGGCTCTCAAACTGCGGATCGGGGTGTTTGATGGAAACGATTGCCACCAGTCCGTTCCGGATGTCCTTTCCGTCAAAATTTTCCTCGTTATTTTTCAGGACATTCAATTCCCTGGCATACTGGTTCATCACCCGGGTCAGCGCCATCTTGAACCCGGTCACGAGCGTACCGCCGTCCGTTACGTTGATGCGGTTGCAGTAAGAATTGATCTGTTCGGTGAACGCGTTCACGTACTGGAACGCCACCTCCACTTCGATGTCGCCGCTGCTTCCTTCTATATAAATAACATCGTCATGCAGCGGCGCCACATCACGGTTTATGTATTTGATATAACTCTGTATCCCGAATTCTTCCTGAAAAATTTTTGATTCCCCTGTATGCTCGTCCAAAAAGATGATTTTCAGATTTTTATTCAGATAGGCGATCTCTTTTAATTTCTTCCGTATCGTTTCCGGCTTGAATTCCACCGTCTCGAAAATGGTATCATCGGGATAAAACGTCACTTTTGTACCCGTATCCTGTTTGGCGCATTTTCCAACCGCCGGCAAAAGTCCTTTTTCCAGTTTAACAACCGGCTTCCCACCGTTTTCGTACTCGTCGCGGTATATTTTCCCATCTTTTTTGATCTCCACCGTCAAGCTCTTCGAGAGCGCATTTACGACTGAGGCGCCGACGCCGTGCAAACCGCCGGACACTTTATAGACACCGCTGCCAAATTTCCCTCCCGCGTGCAGGATCGTATAGACGACACGCGCCGTAGGGATTTTCTTCGTTGGGTGAAGATCGACTGGCACGCCCCGCCCGTTGTCTTCGATCGACACGCCGCCATCTTTTTTCAGTGTAATGTGTATTTCCGAACAAAAACCAGCCAAATGTTCATCAATTCCATTGTCAAGTATTTCCCAGATCAGGTGGTGCAGTCCCCTCGTCCCCGTACTTCCTATGTACATGCCGGGGCGCTTACGGACCGCCTCTAGTCCCTCCAATACGACGATCTGGCTTCCATCATACTTTTCCATTTCATACATCCTTTCAACGATCTAAATTTCCCAAAAATAAATTATAAGCGAACAAGAGTTTTTTTTCAAGGTTTAATTTTATGCAATGAGAAAAGTCCAACCTTTGGTACCAGAAAAAAAGCTTTGCATTGCAACAATATTGCTGATATAATAAAAGGGTCTGACAGACCTCAAATTCTTGATAGCAGATGATATCACCAAACCAGCACGTGTCATGAGGAGGAACTAAAATGGAACAGGTCGTTATATTCGGCGCCGGTCATATTGGCAAACGGTGCTTCTACAATCCATGCAGAAAATTTGAAATTATCGCCGTATTAGATAATAACCAAAATCTGATCGGAACATTATTTGAAGGTTCCCTACCTATTATAGGAATTCAGGAGTATATTGAAAACTACAGCGATCATACGATTGTCATCACTACTTATGATCACTGTGTTGCCATCGCAACGCAGTTGATGGAATTAAATATTGATAATTTCAGATTGGCAGCAGATCTTTATAGTTCAGAAGATGTACCAATAGACTTAGAGATCTGCCACCCGAACTGGATTTCATATTTACAGAACATGTTTAACAAAGAAGGGATGGAAATATTGGAAATTGGTTCAAGAAATGTTACGGGGAATCCACTACGCAAATGTTTTAACCGCGCTTCTTATACTGGTTTCGATTATTATCCTGGTGAAAACGTAGATGTCGTCGGAGACGCACATGAATTAAGCAGATACTTTGACAAACAATTTGATTTAATATTTTCCAGTGCTGTTTTCGAACATTTAGCTATGCCTTGGAAGGCATCCATAGAAATTATCAAACTCCTAAAAACAAACGGATATGTCTTTCTTGAAACACATTACTCCTACGGGAGCCACGAACGCCCCTGGCACTTTTTTCAGTTCAGTGAAAATGCGTTAGACGTTTTATTTCCTGAAACGTTCGGTATGTGCTGCATAAAAAAGGGCTGTTCTAATTTAATTGAAGGAAAATTCTCGGAATATGCCTCAGAAAATCTTGCTGGCATGGCAGTAATGGGGATGTATTGCCATTCAGAATATTTGGGCCAAAAAATCAGGCAGGTTGATTCCCTCTCATGGGATACCATACAGCTTACCGATGTAACAAAGTCAACAAAATACCCAAAACCGAACCATAATCGGCACGCCAATTGACAAAACCGTTCGTTACGATTATACTATAACGTTGTTTGTATGATACGATATTTTACGAGGAGGAACCAACATGAAACACACGATCGTCACCTTGGAACAGGTGAAAGAAATAGAAAAAACATATCCCACCCCTTTTCACATTTACGACGAAAAGGCGATCCGGGAAAATGCCCGCGCACTAAAACAGGCGTTTTCCTGGAACAAAGGGTACCGGGAATACTTTGCGGTGAAAGCGACGCCAAACCCGTTTATTTTAAAGATCTTACAAGAAGAAGGCTGCGGCGTGGACTGCTCGTCGCTGACCGAGCTCATGCTTTCCGAGGCTCTCGGCTTCCGCGATGAGGACATCATGTTTTCCTCGAACGTCACGCCTTTGGAGGAATATCAAAAAGCGGACGAGCTCGGGGCCTATATCAATCTGGACGACGCGACGCACATCGATTTTCTCGCCGATGGCGTTGGCATTCCAGAAACGATCTGCTGCCGCTATAACCCGGGCGGCGTGTTCGAGCTGGGAACGGACATCATGGACAACCCCGGCGACGCGAAGTACGGTTTTACGAAAGAGCAGCTGATCGACGGCTATAAGAAGCTGATGGATCTCGGCGCAAAAAAATTCGGCCTTCACGCCTTTATCGCCAGCAATACCGTCTCGAATGAATATTATCCGACGCTTGCCGGCATCCTGTTCGACCTCGCTGTGGAACTAAAGGAAAAGACCGGGGCAGACATCCGCTTCATCAACCTCTCCGGCGGCATCGGCATTCCCTACACGCCGGATAAGGCGCCGAATGATATCCAGGTGATCGGGGAGGGCGTCCGTCAGAAATTTGAAGAGATCCTCGTTCCCGCCGGCCTTGGTGATGTCGCGATCTTTACCGAACTGGGGCGCTTCATGCTCGGCCCTTACGGACAGCTTGTGACAAAGTGCATCCACCAGAAACACATCTACAAGGAATATGCCGGGCTGAACACCTGCGCCTGTGACCTGATGCGTCCGGCGATGTACGGCTCTTACCATCACATCACCGTACTCGGAAAAGAAAATGAGCCGTGCGACCACAAATATGATGTCACCGGCTCCCTCTGTGAGAATAATGATAAATTCGCCGTAGACCGCATGCTCCCGAAAATTGATGTCGGCGACTATCTCGTCATCCACGACACCGGAGCACACGGCTACGCGATGGGGTATAATTACAATGGCAAGCTGAAATCCCCGGAGTTACTCTTAAAAGAGGACGGAAGCGTTCAGATGATCCGCCGCGGCGAGACGCCGAAGGATTATTTTGCCACCTTTGATTTCTGTCATATCCTGGACGGCATGAAATATTAGATCGTTCCAAAGATATCTTCCAAAAATACGACATAGCCTTTCATCGTTTCGTAGACATCGGCTTTGCTGACGATCTCCCACGGCGCGTGCATATTCAGCACGGGAACGCCGCAGTCAATGACCTCCATGCCATAGAGGGCCAGTATATAGGCGATCGTTCCGCCGCCGCCGATGTCTACTTTTCCGAGTTCTGCCGTCTGGTATGCGACCTTGCGGTCATCGAGAATTTTTCGGATACCGGAAATGTACTCCGCGTTGGCATCGTTACTTCCAGACTTTCCGCGCGCGCCGGTGAATTTATTGAACACCATTCCTTTGCCGAAATAGGCCGCATTGTTCGGCTCATAGGCGGCCTTAAACGTCGGATCAAAAGCGGCGCTCACATCGGAAGAGAGCATTTTAGAGTTTGACAGGCAACGGCGGAGCGCCAGCTCACTGTACACTCCCATCGCATTCAGTATTTCCGCCACGTTATTCTCAAATGTCTTGGACTGCATGCCGGTAGCGCCCACGCTGCCGACTTCTTCTTTATCTACGAGAAGGCAGCATGTCGTATGTTCGGTGTTCTCCACCTCTAACATTGCCTTCAGGGACGTAAACGCGCACACGCGGTCATCCTGGCCATATCCCATGATCATGCTGGCATCGATCCCGGCCTCCCTTGCCTTTCCGGCAGGGACAACTTCTAGTTCCGCCGACAGGAAGTCTTCCTCTTCCATCTCATATTTCTCTTTTAAGATCTGCAGCACGCTGCGCTTGACCGAATCTTTTTCTTCATCCTTCAGCGGCATGCTTCCAAATAAAATGTCGAGTTCTTCCCCTTCAATGACTTTATTTGCCTTTTTTTCCATCCTCTCCCCGGCCAGGTGGATGAGCAGGTCTGTCACGCAGAATACGGGATCGTTTTCTTCCTCTCCGATGTTGACATCGATAACCGTACCATCTTTTTTCACGACGACACCGTGGATCGCTAGCGGAAGCGTCACCCACTGGTATTTTTTAATGCCGCCGTAATAGTGCGTGTCGAGGTAGGCAAATCCTCCTTCCTCGTACAGGGGGTTTTGTTTGATGTCGAGACGCGGGGAATCAATATGCGCACCGAGGATCGCCATGCCGTCTTCTAGCGGCTTCTTCCCGATCTGGAACAGGGCGATCATTTTTTTCATCCCGACCGCGTACACCTTGTCGCCGGCTTTTAACGTTTTACCGGACGCCACGATATCGGCCAGATTTTTATAGCCGGCGCCCTCTGCCATCAAAACTGCCTGCTTTACGCATTCGCGCTCGGTCTTTCCCTCATCGAGGAATGTCCGGTACTCCTTGTTCAGCTTGTTTAACTCTTTTACTTCCTTTTTCGTGTAGCCTTTCCACGCATTTTTTCGTTCCATATCATTTTCCCTCCTAAAAGATCCAGTTACTTATTTTTTGCATCCTGTAACCTCATTATTCATCAAATTCCACGACCACATAAAAACCTTTTTCATTTTCAACGATATCCTTCACGACGCCTTCGGTAGACTGTAACCTGTCATGAAACGGAAAATTTCCCGACATCGCCACAGCGGGTACGATCGTATAGTAGCAGGCACTCGGCAGTAATCCCTCGGTTACGTGGACGGTCTGCCCCGGCTCCACCAGTCCCTCCCGTTCCATTTTAAATTCCATTTCACGCATATGTATTTCTCCTTAGTTTTAACTTGGTTATAGCTTTGTTATAGCTTAGTCATAAAACACTTTTACTAAAAACAGACCTTTTGCCGGGGCAGTTTCCCCTGCGTACTTCCGCTCTCTTTGCTCCAGTATCCCAGACATCTCA
>ERZ778511.1196-NODE-1196-length-19144-cov-8.211640_pt1 | contig 19144 bp, 16 predicted proteins | sample MGYA00510347_ERZ778511 | MGnify/ENA primary metagenome ERZ778511 (study PRJEB29527, sample SAMN07138967) | mouse gut metagenome | material: feces | host: mouse | place: China:Nanjing | collected 2016-01-25 ...
TAGGTGCCAGTCCTAATTTTGTTTTGCCTCAAAAAGTTTTATCGGACAGCAATATTTTTAATTATCTTTGCATACACGAGCGGATTAACCGCTTATCAACCGATTGTTCTGACGCCAACCTTAAGAATTAATGAGAGCCTCACTGGAATATGCGATAAAGATGTTCGGGGAGTTCAACCGAACGATGTTTGATAATGCTCTGCCTCCGCTGCCGATACAATTGAGCAATGCCGGGCGCTCGCTCGGCATGTTCGTGCATCCCCGGCAACGCCCGCAGGCAGGCTCGCCCGACACATCCGGATGCGCCCTGCGCATCAGCACCCGCCTTGACCTGCCGGAAGTGGATGTGGAGAATACAATCATCCATGAGATGATTCATTATTACATATGGTATTTCAACATCCCCGACTCTTCTCCACATGGCCCTGCATTCCGCCGCAAGATGGAGGAAATCAACCGCCGCCACAACCGCTGCATCTCCATACGCCATAAAAGCAGCGAGGAGCAACTGCAATCCGACACACATCACCGCAACAACTATATCTGTGTGCAGTATCACACCGACGGACGCCGCACGCTTACCGTATGCTCACGCCCCTTTATATTCGACCTGCACCGCATCTTGAAGGACAACCCACGTTTCTGCCGTGTGGAATGGTACTGGAGTATGGACAGCTGGTTCAATCGTTTCCCCTTGTCGCGCTCAGCCAAGATGTATCTGTTGAGCGATGCCGATTTCAACGCGCATTTTGCCACAGCCACACCATGCGAATGCGACGGACTCACGTTCAATCCCCGACCACGCCTCCGGCGCTGACCCCCCCCGCCGGCAAAGTGCGGAATCCCCGCCCTTGCCAGTCACGAAAAAGACTGGCAAGGGCGGGGAAATACTTGATTTTATAAGCCGGGAGTTGTTACCCCATCTTCTGGAGTCCGGAATCAGCCAAGACGGCCGAGGCACTCGCTCACATTGTCGAAGATACGCTGCTCAAGGGCACTCTCGTCTGCAGGCTGGAATTTCTTGCCTGTGATATGCTCATACAGTTCGATGTAGCGCTGACTGACCTCCTGACAATATTCATCGGTCATCTCAGGCACCTCCTGCCCTTCCTTACCCATGAATCCGTTGGAAATTAGCCACTGGCGCACGAATTCCTTCGAGAGCTGACGCTGCGGTTCGCCCTTTTCGAATCGCTCTTCGTAGCCATCGGCATAAAAATAACGTGAGGAGTCGGGGGTGTGAATCTCATCGATAAGTATCACCTTGCCATCAAGCAGACCGAACTCATATTTGGTATCCACAAGAATCAGACCTCGCTCGGCCGCCATCTGCTGTCCGCGTCCGAAGAGTGCCAGCGCATAGCGTTCCACCTGCTCATATACATCCTCAGGCACTATGCCGCAGGCGATAATCTCCTCGCGCGAAATATTCTCGTCATGCCCCTCGTCGGCCTTGGTGGTGGGGGTGAGAATAGGATGCTCGAATTTCTGGTTCTCACGCATTCCCTCGGGTATGGCTACGCCGCAGATTTCGCACGCTCCATTCTGATATTCACGCCATGCCGACCCGGTGAGGTAGCCACGCACTATCATCTCTATCTTAAGCGGCTGACATTTCTTGCCGACTGTGGCCATCGGGTCGGGCACGGCCACTTTCCAGTTGGGCACGATGTCGGATGTGGCATCGAGAAAGTACTCGGCAATCTGGTTGAGCACCTGCCCTTTGAAGGGTATTCCCTTGGGAAGCACCACGTCGAAGGCCGATATTCGGTCGGTGGCCACCATCACCAGAAGGTCGTCGATGTCATATACATCACGCACTTTGCCATGATACACGGATTTCTGATTATTGAACTCGAAATCAGTACGAGAAAGAGTTGCTGCCATTATTTATCGCAATAATTGTTACTGAATGCAAAATTACAAAAAATCCACGACACTCCCGCCATTCCATCCCCTTTTTAATCGCTCTTGCACTCAATATTCAAAGGGAGGTGTCGATATAGCTGTCAGGGAGGCATGTCGGGAATGGGAGAATGGGGAGACTGCGCCTAAACCGCACGATTTTGCTATCCTCTGATTCTATTGGACAGAAATAACACCGGATACAATCCGTCGAGCCGTTATCGCGATGTCATATTTCTATTAATTTGCGCATATACTATGATTACGCCCGCTCAATAGAAGTTTTTTGATATTTTTCCATAAAATTCGCTTAAATTATTGCTATTTCGATTTTATTAAGTAAATTTGCAGCATGAAAGGATTTCTTTTACCCATTGTAATCTTCGGATTCTGCCTTTGCTCTTCGACACATGTAAATGCCGAGGACAGTAATGCTACGGCAAGACGCTATTATATCACTCTTTCAAACACTGAAAGGACCCTTATCGGCCGAGGCTCCGGAGCCTCTATCGTGATTGGCGAGAGTTTTGCAGCCAAGGCAGGACTCTCGAAAAATGATGTGGCGAATATCGGAAAGTATCGTTTCCCTTCGCTTCAGGAAGCCATGAACTTTATGAGCGGTTATGGATGGAAGCTGGCAGAAGCATACTCCACGACTCTGGCGGGTTCGGCAAATACCGTATGGGTAATCTATAAGGATGTCACCGATGACTCTCAGCTTGCCGAAGGCCTGTTTGAGGAAAAGGAATAGCCCGGTCATCTCTCCATTTAATATGCCCGGACTATCTGCCGGAGATATCCCAATGACATTCCGAAGAACTTGACTCAAGGATATCATGATATAGGAAATCACCAGGTGTCAGGACACATAAACATTCGTGTCAGGCACGTGACGTCGTTTAAACTGTTTTCAACGACATCTATAACATCACCTCTTAAATTCAAACTCTCTTATTTTTATATATTCAATCTATGAGAAAATCTTTACTTCTTGGCTCTGTCGTAATCCTCGGAGCCACAACCATGCAGGCTCTGCCTACAGCACCGCAGTCGTTGCCGAAACAGACCATAACCAAGATTTCGCCCGACGGACGCTATGTGGTATGTGAGGAATATGGCGTAATGATGATTACTGACCTTGAGACAGACAATCAATATGTCTATGGCCCGGAATCTGAGTCAGACATGCACTTCTATACCTCCGGCCACGGCAAGGCATGGTCTGACAACGGCATCATGGTGGGCAACACCATGTATGACGGTTGCCCGGAATACTGGCAGAACGGCGAATGGCACACTCTCCCCTACAATGCCGACCGCACCATTTATCTGACCGGCATCAATGCCGACGGCTCTATGATATGCGGTATCGGAAGTGTGCTTGCTTCCGACAATCTTGACACTCTTGTCGATGTGGTCCCCATGATATGGACTCTTGGAGAGGATGGCAATTGGAGTCAGCCTGTGATTCTACCCTATCCTGAAATCGATTTCACCGGACGCCCCAACCAGTATGTCTATGCTCATGTGATTTCTGATGACGGGAAAACTATATTCGGCCATACCCACGACTATTCGGGGCGGTTCAACTTCCCGATACTCTATGAAAAGGACGAAAAGGGGGAATGGAGCTACCGCATGGTGGCCGAAGAACTCATCAACCCCAATCACTATGAGTTTGAGGACCCGGGCGAATTCGATATGATGCAACCCAATCCGGAAACGTACATGAACGACGAGCAACTTGAAGACTATCATGATGCTCTGGAGGCATACTATGCATCCGGATACCAGCAGGAGTACTACCCTGACGTATATGACTACATGACCGATGAGATGTATGCCCGGTATCAGGAGGACCTCGCTTTTTATGAGACAAAGGCCATGGAATTCAATGAGCTTCTGGAGAAGTTCTACATTAATTTCGACAAGTTAACTTACGAACAGCCGTTATTCAGCATGAACGTCGCATATATGGACGGTAAGGGTACGATGGCTGCCATGCGCCAGGACCGTATCGTATTTGATGACACCTCCATTCCGGAAGGTCCCAGTCAGTCTTTCTGCAATCCCTATATCTTCGACCTGACTACGGGCGAAAGCGCACCTGCATTGATCGAGGGTGTCGACAAATTCACCCCCACCGCCATGACGTCCGACGGCACTCTGCTCGCCTACGGCGGAAAATTGGCGAGCGAAGCCTATATCAAACTGCGCGACAAGGAATGGCTGCCTCTCTACGACTATATCAGATCCAAAGCCTCGGAAGAGGTTAAATCCTGGATGGAGGAAAATATCTGCCATTCTTTTACTTACATGGATACTGACACCGGCATGGCTGAAACATACGAAAATCTTCCGATGCTCGGATTTTCATGTGCTTCCGACGACCTGAGTATCTTCGCAAGCAGTGTGGACACTCTCTGGGACTTACAGGACGAGAACTACAGCTACGGATACATAATTCCTCTGACTGGCGACAGCGCTGTCGGCACAGTAGCCTCTGACGGGAATATCAGCCTGAAGGCTCTCCCCGGAGCTGTATTGGCTCTGTCGGGTAAGACCGACGTTGAGGTCTATGACATGCAGGGACGCCGCGTATTCGCTGCCAAAGACGCCGAAGGCAACATAAATACAGGTCTGGCCAGCGGCATCTACACCGTTAAGGCAACTTATGGCTCCGACTCCTGCGTCATAAAGGCTCTATTCTGACAAGCGTATGCAAAGTAAATGAATCATGTCAAGCCACACATTAATGCTGTCAGCAGACGGAGTTCGGATGCGGCACGCCTCTCCAGGAGGAAGGGATGTCGTGGCAAGGTAATGAACCAAGACAAGCCCCCCGGCGACCATGCGGCTGCCGGGGGGCTTCGATGTTGTCTCACCAGGATTCGAACCTGGACAGACAGAACCAAAATCTGTAGTGCTACCATTACACCATGAGACAATCCTCATTCTTCTGTGGCCACTCTCCGGATATGCCGGAGCGCCGGATAATCGGCTATCGGCATAACGCCGCGCGTACTGCCATCGGAAGATACTGCAAATTTACAAATTTTTTTTTATTTGAGCAAATCCGCCATTGATGTTATGACCGACTTTCACGATGTTTTTTATCTGCAAGCCGGAGGTTTTATCAGATATTTTTCTTATTTTTGAAGCCGGAAGTGGCGCAGGTCCCCGCTGACCTGCTGCCGGCAGTCGAAGAATCGTCTGCCGGACAGGGATGTATACAGATATACAGGTATCCCGCCGTCTAAAACCATTCTTCCGCCATGAGCCTATGACACGCGACCTCTTCAGCCGGTATGTATGGATTATCGATACGCTCACTCGCTACGGACGTCTCTCGCGCGAGCGTCTCGGCAGCCTGTGGCTACGCTCCTCCATCTCCAACGGCCAGCCGCTCCCGGAGCGCACATTCTTTCATTACCGGCGTTCTATCGAACAGAATTTCCATATCGATATCAACTGCGATGAGTCGGGGCAATATTATATCGACCAGGCCTCGCTATCGCGCAACAGGTCGCTGACCAACCTTATGCTCGACAATTATGCCGTCAACGGCGCAATCTCTGATTCGCCCGACGCTTCCGACCGTGTGGAGGTTGAGGATGTGCCCTCGGCACGCGAATTTCTCCCGCTTGTGCTTGAAGCGATACGCAATTCGGAAAAGGTATGCTTCACGTATGCCGGATTCAACCGCTCGCGCGCAGAACGCGACATAATCTTCAGCCCATATTTTCTGAAGCGATACAAGCAACGCTGGTATATGCTCGGACGGCGAGAGAAAGATGGCGGAATCCGCACCTACGCGCTCGACCGCATCAAGGCGCTTACACTGACCCAGCTGATGTTTACGATGCCTGAAGGTTTGACGGCTGCCGATTATTTCGGCTCGGTAATAGGCATCACGACATCGCACGCTCCGATTTATGATGTGCGCCTCAGGGCATCGTCTCGCCAGGCAAAGTATATGCGGGCGCTGCCGATGCATCATTCGCAGCAGGAGGAGATACATGATGACTACAGTATATTCTCCTATAGGCTGCAGCTTAACTATGAGCTTGTGCATGAGATAATCAGTTTCGGCGACGCCGTGAAGGTGATTGACCCGCCTGAACTACGCGTGATGGTGACCGAAGGGCTGCGCTCGGCGCTGTCGCAATATGAACCTATATCACACGACTGACATATTATTGAATTGACATATGGCCGACAATTATCTTGAACGCCGCATGGACGACCTGCGCAACGGCCGCCTGCATAAATCCTCCTCACCACGGCATACGGTGACCTCTGCCGCCGGATTATTTGGGAAATACCCTCCGCGGAGGGTACTGGTGACGGGTGGCGCCAACGGCATCGGACTGGAAATCGCACGCACTTTCGCACGCGCCGGATGCAAGGTGGCCGTAATCGATATCGATGCCGTAGCCGGCCAGCGCCTGGCCGCCAACGAGGGGATACGGTTCTGTCAGGCGGATGTGGCCGATCCACGCGCACTTGAGGCTGCTATGGATAATGTACTCCTCGCCTGGCATGATATTGATATCATCGTGAGTAATGCCGGAATATTCCGGCAGTTGCCTGTAGAGGGGGGCTCGGCTGATATATTTGACAATACGATCGATGTCAATCTGCGCCCGGCATATCTGATGGCATGCAAATGGGCAGAATGGCGTAAGGGGCTTCCCTACCCTAATCCTTATGGCGGACGGATGGTGCTGATAAGCTCTACGAGGCACTTACAGAGCGAAACGGGCACTGAGTGCTACTCGGCTTCAAAGGGAGGCGTGGCGGCTCTTACGCACGCTCTGATGATGTCGCTGGCGGAATGGCGCATTACCGTCAATTGCATCTCGCCGGGATGGATACACACCGGCGATGAGTCGGAACTGACTCAGGCCGATGCCGCACAGCACCCTTCGCGACGCGTAGGACGCCCCTCGGATGTGGCGCGGCTCGCCCTATTCCTTACGCTTCCCGACAATGACTTCATCAATGGGGCCGACATACCTGTGGACGGAGGGATGACACGCCGCATGATATATGTTTAATCCCCGCCGTCCGCTGGTGCGGATGGCAGGGATTATTTCTATCTGTGTTTCATGCCATATGCCCGTAGGGAAATGACATGGAATGACGGAGTCGCGTGTCAGTCTTTGTATTTCTTAATGATTATGCAGGCGTTGTGGCCTCCGAAACCAAAGGTGTTGGAGAGCACGGCGTTAATGTCGCGCTTCACAGCCTTGTTGAATGTGAAGTTGAGATCATAGTCCACCTCCGGGTCGTTGTCGCCGTCGACGTGATTGATCGTCGGGGGTATGATGCCGTCTTCGATGGCCTTGACGCTGAAGAGAGCCTCGATTGCACCGGCAGCACCGAGGAGGTGGCCCGTCATCGACTTGGTGGAGCTGAGGTTCATCTTATAGGCGTGGTCGCCAAATACCTGCTTGATTGCTTTTGCCTCGGATATGTCGCCGACGGGTGTGGAAGTGCCGTGAAGATTGATATAATCGATATCCTCAGGCTTCATTCCGGCATCGCGCAGGGCATTCTCCATCACCAGACGTGCGCCCAGCCCCTCGGGGTGGGTAGCAGTGATGTGGTAAGCATCGGCGCTGAGGCCGCCGCCTGCCACCTCGGCATAGATTTTCGCACCGCGGGCCTTTGCGTGCTCAAGCTCTTCGAGCACAAGGGCTGCGGCGCCCTCGCCGATTACGAAGCCGTCGCGCGAGCCGCTGAACGGGCGTGATGCACCGGCCGGGTCATCGTTGCGGGTAGAGAGGGCCTTCATCGAGTTAAAGCCGCCCACACCTGCGGGGAATATTGCGGCTTCCGCGCCACCGGCCACGATGGCGTCGGCATGACCGAGACGGATGAGATTAAAGGCGTCGACCAGTGCATTGTTGCTGGATGCGCAGGCCGATACCGTGCCGAAATTGGGACCGTGGAAACCGTGGTCAATCGAGATGTGACCGGCCGCGATGTCGGCAATCATTTTCGGAATGAAGAAGGGATTGTATTTCGGACCCTTGTCGGCGTTGATGGCGTAATATCCGGCCTCCTCCTCAAACGTGTGGAGACCGCCGATTCCGGCGGCGAACACTACACCGACACGATTCTTGTCGACACCCTCTTCGGAATCGAGCTTCGCGTCGTCGATTGCCTCCTTCGCAGCCACAAGCGCATACTGTGCGTAGAGGTCGAGCTGACGGAGTTTCTTGCGGTCGAAGTGCTCCTCGGGTTTGAAATCCTTCACCTCACATGCAAACTGCGTCTTGAAGAGCGTCGCATCGAAGTGGGTGATAGGGCCTGCGCCGCTTTTGCCTTCGACGGCTGCTTTCCATGTGTCGGCCACGTTGTTGCCGAGCGGAGAGAGAGCGCCGAGTCCGGTAATTACAACTCTTTTTAATTCCATAGATGAGGAAATTGGGTTGGAGTGATTATTAATTAAGTAAGTAAGAGTCAGCACCTGGCTGCCTGCGGCTTCCAGACCCGACTCTTAGGTGTTGTGTGTGTAGTCTAAGAATAATCCAGCGGGCGCTATGGCCCTCTGTGTCGCTTTGACTTCTCCCCCGCTCCGCCATTCGGCCGGAGGGAGGCGATGCTCTTCGTTGCGATGATGAAAGGCTACGACGGGAGTTGGTGATGCCAGCCCCCTTGGGAGACTCTGAGGCTGGATTAACCCAGATGACCCTCGATGTAAGAGATAGCGTCGCCTACAGTTGTGATCTTCTCAGCGTCCTCGTCGGGGATAGAGATACCGAATTCCTTCTCGAATTCCATGATCAGCTCCACTGTGTCGAGTGAATCTGCTCCCAGGTCCTTGCTGAATTCTGCAGTGGGAGTTACCTCTGCCTCATCTACAGTCAGCTTGTCGACGATGATCTCTTTTACTTTGCTTGCAACATCAGACATAGTTGTTGAAAATTTTATTTTAGTTAATATTGATTTGCTACACCATATCGGCACTCTTTCTCATGCGGACGGCGGCTCTCGCTACACCCGCACGGAGGCACCAATGGTCTCTCGCCGTCAATCCATACAGGAAGTTTACGGCGTTTCAGACTGCAAATTAAGTGATAAAATTCCAATTGTGAAAATTTTTCCCTCAAAAATGCACATCATTTTTTCGTTCGTGCAGTTTTTTCACTATTTTTAGCCCCCGTCTTTATCCGAAAACGTTGCTTTCGCTTAAAGACGGGGGCTTGATTTCTGTCTGATTTTATGAATTGGCCGCGACATCGCTCCCCCTCGTGGCTACAGCTCCGGGCTGACACATTATGCGCCGCAGGGGGATACAGCCATTCAGACTGTCCAGGTCTCTGAGGTGCGCTCTATCATGTCGCGCAGTGAGGCGAACCCCTTCCTGGCACGCACCTGCTCTACCTGCGACTCCACTTCTGCCTCGTAGGTGGGAGCCTCTACGTCGCGTATCACTCCGATTGCCAGCGGGAGCTCATGGCCGTCCATCATGGCAAGCTGCTGATGCAGGAAGTTGGCGGGGGTGTGGGCATCGTGGGTCAGGACATCGTCGAGCGTGTAGCCGTCTTCGCCTACGGTCACTGCCTTGAGGCCGAAGCCATCCTGCACCAGTCCGCGCTGCATCTCCTTGCCGAAGAGCATCTTCTCGCCGTGGCGAAGATGTATCGTATGGTCGGCACGCTGCTCTTTGTCGGTCAGGAAGGAGTGGATGCCGTTGTTGAATATCACGCAGTTCTGCAGCACTTCCACCACCGAGGCTCCCTTATGGGAGGCTGCCGCCACCATTACCTCTTTTGTCGTGTCGAGGGCCACATCGATAGAGCGGGCAAAGAAGTTGCCGCGTGCGCCGAATACGAGTTCTGCCGGAATGAAGGGGTCTTCGGTAGTGCCGTAAGGGGAGGATTTTGTAACTGCCCCGCGGTCGGATGTCGGAGAGTACTGGCCTTTTGTCAGTCCGTAGATTTTATTATTGAAGAGGAGGATGTTGATGTCGATGTTGCGGCGCACTGCGTGGATGAAATGGTTGCCGCCGATGGCGAGTCCGTCGCCGTCGCCTGAGATTTGCCATACGGTCATGTCGGGTCGGGCCGTCTTCAGACCGGTGGCTATGGCTGCGGCACGCCCGTGGATGGTGTGCATGCCGTAGGTGTTCATGTAGTATGGCAGACGCGACGAGCACCCGATTCCGGAGATGACAGCCGTGTCTTTTGGAGCCACCCCGATCTGGGCCATGGCTTTGTGAAGCACGTTGAGTATGGCATGGTCGCCGCATCCGGGGCACCACCGCACGCTCTGTTCGCTCTTATAATCCTGCGGAGCGAAGGTCGCAGATGTATTGTTGGTTTCCATGGGTTTCTTTTGTTTGTACGGTCCGGCCGTCCTGCGGCCCGGACCCTGACTGAAAGTATGGATCTGATGCCGTCGGCTTTATGCCTGTGCGATATGGTGTAACACTCCTTCCACTATCTCGCGCACCATGAAGGGCTGTCCTTCTACTTTGTTTATGCGTAGCACTTCCTTTTCGGGCAGATGCATCTGGAGATAGTCGGCGAACTGGCCTGTATTGAGTTCAGCCACGATGATACGCCGGTAGCGCCGCAGCACTTCAAGAGTGTTCTTGGGCAGGGGATTGATGTAGCGGAACTGTGCGAAGGCCACATCATGGCCGGCGGCATTGAGTTCCTCGGCGGCAGTGTAGAGATGACCATAGGTGCCCCCCCAGCCCACGAGAATTGTGTCGGCGTCGGGGTTGCCTGCCACTTCGAGTGCGGGAATATCATCGGCTATGCGTGCCACTTTCTCGCGGCGGATTCGTACCATCTCGGCATGGTTGCGACCATCTGTCGATATGGCCGATGTGCGGATGTCTTTTTCAAGTCCGCCCACACGGTGCATCGCACCTTCGGTGCCGGGGATGGCCCAGTAACGCACCAGACTCTCATCGCGGTCGAAAGGCTTCCACCCCTGCTGCAGCATGTCGGCGCTCACGAAATGGGGGCGTATCTCGGGGAAATCGCCATCTTCGGGTATGCGCCATGCTGACGAGCCGTTGGCAATGAAGGCATCGGTGAGGAGTATCACCGGTGTCATGTGCTCTATCGCTATACGGGCAGCCTCGAATGCCATAGTGAAGCAGTCGGTGGGACTGGCGGCGGCAAGCACACAGAGAGGCGACTCGCCGTTGCGGCCGTAGAGGGCCTGCATGAGGTCGGTCTGCTCTGTCTTGGTGGGGAGTCCGGTGGACGGGCCACCACGCTGCACATCGATTACCACGAGTGGCAACTCGGCCATTACGGCCAGTCCGATTCCTTCACCTTTGAGGGCCAGACCCGGACCGGATGTGGATGTTACCGCAAGATGTCCGCCGTAGCTTGCACCAATGGCTGAGCATACGCCGGCAATCTCGTCTTCCATCTGGCAGGCTTTCACGCCAAGATCCTTGCGTTTGGCCAGTTCATGGAGAATGTCGGTGGCAGGGGTAATCGGGTAGGAACCGAGGAATAGCGGACGTCCGCTCTTTTCGGAGGCCATGATAAGCCCCCACGCTGTGGCGGTGTTGCCGTTGACATCGGTGTATGTGCCGGGGCGCACCGCATCTGTCTCGATGCGATAGGTCGACATCGATGAGTGGGTGTTGTGGCCGTAGTCCCATCCGGCCTGCACCACCTTGGCGTTGGCTTCATAGACGGCGGGCTTTTTGGCGAATTTGGCCTGAAGCTTGCGGAGCACGCTTTCTACCGGGCGATCCATAAGCCAGCAGATAAGGCCGAGGGCAAGCATGTTCTTGCATTTGAGCACTGCCTTGGGATCCATGCCGGAGTCGGAGAGGGTGTTCTTGAGCAGTGTCGTCATCGGCACAAGCATTATGCGGGAGGAATCGATGTCGAGTTCCGACACCGGGTCGTCGGTGGCGTATTCCGCTTTGCGGAGGTCGGCCGGACGGAATGTGTCGACATCGCATATGATGATGCCTCCGGGCTTGAGGTAGCGAAGGTTTGTCTTGAGAGCGGCCGGGTTCATGGCCACGAGCACATCGGCTTCGTCACCGGGAGTGTGGACACCTTTGCCCACATTGACCTGGAAACCACTCACACCGCTCAGCGAACCTTGCGGAGCGCGGATTTCAGCGGGATAATCCGGGAATGTACTGATCTGGCTACCTTCTCCGGCCGATACATTGGAGAAGATATTACCGGCGAGCTGCATGCCGTCGCCGGAGTCGCCCGAGAAACGGACCACCACACGGTCTAATGTCTTGACATTTGTGCCTGGCAACATATTGTCTGGGGTTTTGCGCAGTGCATCAGCCGTGAGGGGAGTGACTGACTTTCGCGGAGCGGCGGATACTACTGCTTTTGATATAACTTGATTTAAGGTTAGCCGGAGTAGCGCCTCACGACAAGGGGAGTGATTCTGCCCCTTTGCCATCAGCCCAAAGCCTATGGCGCTTATCCACGCGCAAAATTACAAATAATTTCCAATATCCGAAACTTTCCATCCACCAATTTCACCCCACTCCCCTTTTTTTGTCCCCCATCATTTTTGAGACAGAACAGATATTATACTATCGTCACAAGCTGGCGCTTCACAAGATGCCTGTAGTATCCATCGTTCGACATCAGTTCATCATGTGAGCCGGATTCCACTATGCGTCCTTTCTGCATTACCAGAATCCTGTCAGCACAACGCACCGTACTCAATCTATGAGCCGCTACAATTACCGTCCGGCCTTCGAAATGCCGGAATATATTTTCCATTACCTCTGCTTCTGTAATTGCATCGAGAGAAGATGTAGCCTCATCAAGCATCAGTAATTCAGGCTCTCGGTATACTGCACGGGCTATGAATATACGCTGCCGCTGACCGCCGCTTAGTTCCACTCCAGTCTTACCGATTCTCGTATGATAACCCATCGGAAGTGATTCTATAAACTCAGAGATACCGGCAATCCGGGCAGCCTCGGCCACTTTCTCCGGATCTGGTTCGGTATCGGCAATTGCGATATTCTGCATTATCGATGCCGAGAACAACGTACCATTCTGCATCACGATAGCAGCTTTCTCAAGAAATGAACTTTCTTTAACCTGCTGCATCACTGTGCCGTTTACACATAGTGTCCCTTGGCTCACATTAAAGAATCCCAACAGAAGCTTTAATAGCGTTGACTTTCCGGACCCACTTTCTCCTACAAAAGCTGTAACCTTACCGATCTCAATATTTATGGAAACATCTTTAACCACATACGGTGACCCATAACCGGGATAACGGAAACTCACATTATCCAGAACGATGCTTTCCAACGATTTTATACTCCTCCCCTCATCTTTGGCCATAGATGCGGAATGAATTTCCTCAATTCTATTGTATGACATACATGCGTCCTGCACATTATTGACCGAGGTAATGATAGTGCCGAATGGGCCTGCAAGTCTACCCGCAATGTAACTGACAGTCATCATTACTCCAAGAGTCATCTGCTCCTGTACTACCAATGTGGCACATATTCCGGTAATGCTGATATCGCGAATCCTAACAAGGAGCGTATGGCCTCCATTCTGATAGAGTGTCATCATGGCAGACTTCATTGATAAGCGGTTGATGCGCTGTTGCACTTTAGTCCATACATCAACCCGCACCAAATGCGCATTATTTGCCTTCACCTCATCCACACCGCGTACAAGCTCAAAGAGATTATTGCGATTATCAGCGGAATGAGTGGCTAATGAATAGTCTATCTCCCGTCTATACCGGAGGAACATACTTACCCATATAAGCCCCAGAAAAGTGAACACAATAAAAACCGTAAACACCAATGGACTGAACCATATTAGCAAGCCTCCGAAAAGCAACAAGTTGATTATTGTAAATATCAAGGACTGCGGTAAGCCCGTGAAAAAGGCCCGTAACCGATTGTGGTCTTCTATTTTCTGCAAAAAGTCGGAATTAACCTTTCGAGCAAAGAAATCCATCGGCATTCTTACAAGTCGGTGCAGATATTCATTCAACATTTCAATGCCCATTGTCAGACCTAAACGGGTCAACACAAATTCGACTATACCTGATGTAAGATATCCGCCAATAAATATCAGCAGCTGAGAAACAATCAGAAGCCATATCAGATGAATATCCTTACCGATTATACCTTCGTCTATTGTGTTTTGAAATAAGAACGGGATTGCTACATCAGCGGCCATACCAATCATCATCAGTAGTATTATCCACATAAACGACTTACGATGGCGACGAAGCCAATGCCTGACCATTCTTATCAATCCGGATGGTTCAGAATCTGCAGCTGGGATATCAGCAGTAAACTGTTTTCCAGGATCGGCAAGAAGCATAATCCCACGGTCACTGTCCTGACAGAATGATTTTTGGAAATCATCCTGCCTTATGCAGCGTTTCCCTTCGGAAGGATCCACAATATAATAGCGTCCTTTAGCAACATTAATTTTGTAAAGGACCACAAAATGATTTTGATTCCAATATAATATGCAGGGTAGTGGAGCATCCCGCACCTTTTCTATAGGGACCTTGACAGCCACCGTCTCAAAACCAAGCTTCTCAAGAGTGCTACGAATCTCGCCGATAGACATTCCTTGACGGCTACCCTCTATAATAGACCGCAAAAATGATGATGACATTTTCAATCCATAATATCGGCATAGTATACGCACACACGTCTGGCCACAGTCTGAGTGTTCCAGCTGCTGATATACATGGATTTTATTTTTCTTAAAATTAAATGTCATAATCTTTACGCTACATCTACTTGATGTCTATCGAACGGTCCTGGGCACCCTTCACCAGCATGTTGCCGAAGGTATATGATACCGACAGGTTCAGCTGCACCGGGATATGCACTGTCCGGATGTAATAGCTATATGTATCACTGTCAAACGTGGTAGCCGCACGATTGAAAAGTATCCGGTCACACGATAGTTTCAGTTGCCATGATGAACCGAATTCCTTGCTCATATCGGCCATTAAGGTATAGGAATGCAGCCCGTCGCTTGTAAGGCCTCCGTCAGGCGTACGGTAACGGAATGCCATTGACATACGCCACGCATGGCGTTGCGAAAGCACTAAATTAGCCCGCACATTGGTATTGAATACCATTTCGTCACGGCTACGAAGCACCCCGTCAAACTCACCGGCTCTTGAAAAATATGTCAGTCCGGCTGCTACGTTTAGCCTCAGCCTGTTCCAGAATGAACGACTGTACTCCAGATTGGCATTGGCATAATCATATTTTGTCATGTTTTTGGCACTCGACACCGTATATCCGTCTTCCTCAAAAGTATAGTTATCGCGCATATCCGGATCGTGCTTATAGTTGGCAGAGAAAACCCAATTGCCGAGGAATGAGTATACCAATCCGACTGTCCACGGCATGGAGGGCTTAAGATCAGGATTACCAACATGATAGGAATTTTCGCTACTCCATTCCTTAAACGGATTTAACGACAGGTATAACGGCGCCTCGATTTTTCTTGCCACATTCAGTGATATGCTCTGAGATCCATTCGGAATATTGAACGAGAAGCTTGCCATAGGGTATACCCCGAAATAGTCATGGCTGAAATGAGTATCTCCGTTTGTATGGATTCCTGAGAGATGCAGGTTCTCAATACTCATACCAAGTGTCATTGAAAACAGCTGGCTGAAATATGCTCCCCAGCTGATATAAGCACGATTGGTGATTTCCTTGTAGTGAAAGTCGTTGATGTCTGAAATCTCGGGATGCTGCACATCATGCATGTCAAGCAGGTTGAAAACATACCCTGTCTGAATCAAATGTTTTGGCGACAGTACCTGATTAAAACGCCCTTGAAACACTCCGCTGGTATATTCATTATTCAGCAGGCAGTAACGTCCGTACGGGAGTGCCGATACTTCATCTCCGTCATAGTCTTCGCGTGAAGCAATCGAATTGTGGGAATAACCTCCATAAATGTCAATCGAGTTTTTCCGGGGATTGGGGCGCTCTGTGTACCATGCCGAAACACCCCATGCCGGTGTATACCACGGAGTACGGCTCGCACGCTCAAACGAACTCCGGGTTGACGCTCCGTTAAGCTGTGTCAGACCTTCCGAGCTATGCAACGACCATTCATGACCGCTATGCACACCAAGACCCACACCTATGACTCCGGTTGATGTAAGGTTATATGTCATTGAAACGCTTCCGCTGACCGACTGCTCGTCGGACTTCGTATGTGTCGTCTCCTCTACCCTTTTCCCGAGTTCATGATAGTCGTAGATATCTTCTGAAGAATTATCGTATGCCCTTTGGGAGAAACCGATCGTAGCCGAACCTTTGAAACGGTTGGTGCGCCATGCCAGCCAATATGAATCAGAGTTTGAAAGTCGGCGATTATAGGATGCACTTGTACTTATGCGGTTCAATACTCCCTCGTCAGGAATATCCATTATGATATTCAGGATGCCCCCCTTAAACGAGGCACCCTCCGATGCATCGGCTTCCGGAGTGATTTCAATACGCTTTATACTTGTTGCGGGGAATGACTGCAATACCTGCATTACAGCTCCCCCCCATTCGCGTGGTTCCTGTCCGTTGATCTTTATTTTCAACGATCCATCCTGCTTACCCAGAATCTTGAAAACCCCGTTGACATAATCCACCAGCGGGACGTACTGAATAAGTGTGAACACATTAGGCACCTCGGTCTTAAGGCTGCCCGGAGTAAATACGAATGTGCCCCCCTTTTGCGACATCACATCCTTATTGGCCACTACGGTCAGTTCTTCAAGATATCTGGCATCATGCCGCAATACTACAGTATCGCGACAGTCGGCATAACGGGATGCCATACGTTCGAATCCCAATGCACGGAATTCCACCATAGCCGATTCCGTAAACTCCTCCTCAATGCAACCTTTGCCATACTCATCCGTCACTACAGCCTCGTCATGGACCACTGTCACTGAGTCTGATACAGCCACTACAGCTCCGGCCACAGGATTACTTTCCTCATCAAGCACAGTAAAGCATCTTTTTGCCGTGCCATCCGCCAATGCGAATGCAAAACATCCGGCCATCACAACTCCTATCTTTAAGATTCTCAATCGTTCCATATCAAAACACATTAGAATATACTACACAATTTTCAAACCACCTCGTGTATGATATATTTTATCTACTATTAATACCACTAACGACATGATTGTATCCCCATTCTCTTCTCAAATCGCTGGAGTATTATATTCTTAATCTCTTCCTGAGTATATCCCATTGGGCATCTGCCAAGTTGCATACCTTCAGCAGTCTTTTGTCGGCATCCTCCTCCACACAGTGCTCCAATTGCACACTGCTGACACACGGGATTGGAGAATTTTATTCCCATATGCCGCTTATGTGAATCATTTTCCCATATTTCCTGACCGTCAGGCATGAGATATCCTTTTCTTTTCTCGGGTACAAAATCACGTGCGGTACAGAAATATAGATCCCCATTGTAATTTACCAGCACATGATTCACCTTATCTGCATAACAGGATCTGCCAACACTTACAACTTTCCAATTGAAGGAAAAACGAATACCGTTCTTATTCGCATAATCACTCAACCTCATCAATTTCGCATAAATCACATCTTCCGCATCTCTGCTAATATCCTGCCATACCTGTTGCATGTCAACTGTCAGATAGTTCCTCAGCTCTATAGGCCATTCAGCTAAATCTTCAAGGATTCGTACCACGGAATCAATGTTCTCTCCTGTAAAATTAATTCTGAGCACGACTGCCTTATTAGAGTTGAGAAGAGATTTCACATTACGCACTATTACATCATAACTTGGCTTACCACCACAGTTACGCACCTTATCGTGCAATTCACGATATCCATCCAAGGTAATTTGGAACGATACATTATACGGTGCCAAAAAGTCAAGCATCCTGTCGCTCAACAAATAACCGTTGGTTGTAAAATTCACAAAATAATCTATTCCTTTGGCTTCTGCAAGTTTTAGTGCGCCGTGCATCAGTGGTGCCACCACATCATCAAAATAGATAAGAGGTTCTCCTCCAAAAAACGACAATCGAAGTCTTTTAACCTCATTTGATGAAATCTTACGCGCAACCATTTGCAAAATCGCATCTCTGACTTCAACAGACATCTTACTCAATCCACTATGATTTTCATAGCAATACCAACAATTGAAATTACAGTTTAAAGTTGGATTCACATGAACATGCACTTCAGACAAATCATTATCGATTACATTCATGCGTTGTCTCTGCTCCTCAACTTCGTCAGTACCATCCTCGACCAGTGCCTTAATTTCCTTAAGTTTCTCATAGAGATAATGACAATCTGACTTACTCTTAATGAAATCATCCCAATCAGACCTCGGACAACTTAAGAACGCATCAGTTGTAGCACTATATACCAATACAAACCTCTCTCCTATTGGCAAAACAGTGGCATAAATACTCTTTCTCATAGGTTGACATTTCACTATTATACAAAAAAATAAATTCTAATTCTATATATATGCCCAAACACATATAACCAATTATTGTATTGCTTCAACATTGAGTTTACAGTGCCAAACTACTTAATCACAATCGGAGCAATGATAAAAATGAATATTCTCAACAAAAGCAACAGATTAATATAAATTGTTACTTCATACGACTACATATCAAATTACAATATTAAGGTTAATGCATCTGAGCATATCATACAAGACTTAAGTAGAAGTTGCAGATAAATGTAAGACAAACCATGACAATATACTTATTTCTTGTCTATTAGGATAAGTCTTTATTAGATTATACATTTATCCTTCCAAATCAGCGAGTTAGCAAAACCATCCGTTTACCACAAGCACTTGGCACAGATCTCCATTATCAGGAGACGGTTTCAAACATCCTCCTGTTGACCCGGAATTAGTGGTTACAACACCGCCATTTTTACACTGCAGGGAATTTGAGGAGTTGCCACATACCCCGTTATTAACACACACACCAGTATTCTCTGCACATGCTACGGCATCGCCATTATCACATGTCTTGGAATTTATTTCCCCATACACATTCTCATCGCAGGTAAATATCATTGCCTGCTGAGAGCCCGGGAGTGCGGAATCTGCCAATCCTGCGAGAAATTTCTCGATTCTTGAAGTATCCATATCGCTTCTTGATTAAGTTACACAAAAAAATTAATACTCTCTTAGAAACTGTTTAAATTTGATTCAATAAAATTTTTATGGCAGCCAAATCA
>ERZ778511.1202-NODE-1202-length-19036-cov-6.454349_pt1 | contig 19036 bp, 17 predicted proteins | sample MGYA00510347_ERZ778511 | MGnify/ENA primary metagenome ERZ778511 (study PRJEB29527, sample SAMN07138967) | mouse gut metagenome | material: feces | host: mouse | place: China:Nanjing | collected 2016-01-25 ...
CGCCGGGACTATATAAAACGACAAAGCCCATCCTCACGGACAGACTTTGCCTAATCGTAAATTATTGTTTTTCTCTTCTCGAAAATGTAGTATAGTCTATTTTGTCGCTATTATTCGGCTATCATTATGACGACACGGTTGTCATCGTTCTGTACAAACGGTTGTTCACTGTCGCCCTTGCCCGACATCGAAATGCGGTCGGCCGAAATTCCTGCATCAAGCAATGCATCGCCAACAGCCTTGGCACGACGCTCTGAAAGCGTTTTGTTGTAGCGCGATGTTCCGGTGGCCTTGTCGGCATATCCGGTAACTACCACTGTCGCGCCTGGGTTACGCTTCATGTAGTCGACTATAGCTGCGACCTTGCCCTCCTGCGATGCTCTAATCTTGGAAGAGTTGATGAGGAAAAATATATTTTCAGTAATTTTTTCAACCTTCACCTCAGGCTTAGGTTGTTCAACGGGTTTAGGCGTTACTTTGGGCTCCTCCTTTACGGGAGCGGCGGCTACGGGAGCCGGCGGCAGCTCTTCATACACGGCAGGCACCTTGCGGGTTCCCTTGCCAAACTTGAAGGTGAAGCCGGCAAGAGCGTTAAACTGCCAGTCGACACTGCCTCCGCGCTTGGAGTTGAAGCGATCCGACATCATGTTGGCGTTGACCTCGACATTGAATGCCACGTAACGGCTCAGGTTTATGTCGGCGCCCACGCCGGCCCGTCCTGCGACAAACCATTTGTGACCGGTCCACAGATATTTCAATTGGTCGGCATATTCAAGTCCGTTGGCAGCCTCATCGTTGTTGAATGCGTTGATAACTCCCACACCGAGGAAGGCGTAGAAGTCGACACGACGGTCGGGGCGGAATCCGCCTATAATGTTGGAGAGCGACATCACGATGTCGGCATTGCCTTGAATAAAATCATATTTATAGACCCGGCGGGGAGATACCCATGCGCCTTTGGCCTGCCATCCGCTAACTCCGAGCCTCACGCTCCATGCGGGAGCAAAGTGATAGCCCGCACTCAATGCTGCTGCAGGCGACAACATGTCGCTGAACGATGTTTCGCCGAGTGTTTCGGCTATTCCGGCTTGAAGCCGCAACGACCAATAAGGCGCAAACTCGATACGCTCGGGGGAGAGCATACGACCTCTGTTGTCTGCGACATCGTCGGCCATTGCGCTCATTCCGGTGACAAGCAACAACGCTGAAGCTATTATTCGGTTTATCTTATTCAATCCTATTTGTATTTTGATGTTTTACGCATCAAAATTACAACATTTGATTGAATTTCACAAACATTTGAGTGATTATCGTATCAGATATATATCATTTTACGTGTCATTCCGCCATCTATCACAATGTTTTCACCATTTAGGAAGTCATTGTCGGGCAAAGCGATGAAAATACAGGCTCGTGCAATGTCGTCGACACGCCCCACCCTGCGTGACGGATGCTGGGAGTGATCGGCCTCGCTGAGTGCGTCATAGTCGCCGGTTTCGATCCATCCGGGCGACACGGAGTTGACCGTTATGCCAAGCGGAGCGAGTGACATCATCAAAGCGTGGGTGAGCGAGTCGACGGCCCCTTTGGATGCCGAGTAGGCCTCGGTGCCGGCCTCGCTCATGGACTGCCTGGTCGAAGCCATGTTGATTATGCGGCCGTAGTGGGACTCACCGCCCATGTTGCGGCGATGAATGGCGAGCTTGCGTGAGGTGATGTAGACGGGGCGCACGTTGATCGACATGATGTCGTCCCACTCCTCAAGGCTGCTCTCCTCAAGCGGCTTGAACGCGCTCACGCCCACATTATTTACAATAACATCGATGTCGCCCCACGCCTCCAGCAGGCGATCCATGCAGCGCTCAAGAGCGGCGGCGTCACGCACATCGACGGGATGAAACTGCGCCCCCGTGGCCTGGGCCGTAGCCGCTCCCGCCTTGCTGTCTATGTCGCAGAACGCCACGCGGCATCCGGCGTCGCAGAACGCCTTGACAATGGCGCGGCCTATGCCGTTTGCACCGCCCGTGACAAGCACGCGCCGCGAAGGGAATTTTACATTAAGGGTGCCCGGTCGCGCCCCGGTGGGAGTAGTGCGATGACGGTAGGTCACGCCCTTTCCCGAGCGGTATTCCTCCATTTTGCGTTCAAGATAGTTGTCAGCCATTGTTATTCCATTTTAGCGTTACGGCAGCCGATTCAAGCTGGGCGGTCACCGGCGGCCGCAGCTTGGCCACCTTTATATATCCGCCCGTCACCTTGGGGAAGTCACGCACAACGGCCGACTTTATGCGCCATGCCACATGCTCCAGCAGCTGCGACGGCACAGCCATCTCGGCCTTGACAAGCTCGATGACATCGGCATAGCTCACCGTGCCGTCGAGGCGGTCGCAGGTCATGGCCTCGGTCATGTCACACTCCAGGTGCAGCGTCACCTCAAACTCATTGCCCACCTCACGCTCACGCGGCAACACCCCGTGAAAAGCGTATAACCTCAATCGGTTGATCTCAATAGTTGTTGTCATAGGACAAATTTAGGCAAAATTCTTGAAGTTTTCATCTAAATTCGTTTTTGCGCACCACATCACATAACGCACCCACAAAAATGCGCATATACAACTCGTCCCGATGAGGTCGTTCTGTACAAATGACCTCACCGGGACGAATCATGATTATGATGTTATTGTTGACCTGACTTGTTTATCTCGGTAACTTATAGAATGCCCTAACGCGAAAATATTCTTTTCTTTCAGCTCGGCCTTTAATCCCGTCAGGACCGGTATAATCATCATCTCTATTTTCTGATCCGGATTCGGCATAATCAACATCAGTCCCGTTTATTATTATTTTGGTCGCTCTTGCTCGATTTCTCGCTCCATAAGAATTTAGAACTACATTTTTAGCTGCGGATGCCGACCAATAAAAATTTCCTTTAAAATCAGGGAATATCAAATAATGTTCAGTTAACGCACGTTCAAGTTCTCGAATACCTGGAAGATACCAACCACCATTATCAATATTTTGATAACTATTATTTTTAGGAGATGGAACCGACCCATCAGCATTCCTTTTATTTTTACCATAGCAATAGTGAAAAGCCGTAGAAGGAGGATTGTCATTGTATAGCTTTACCGTACTCATAGGAATATACTCTGAATCCGGATTTGTACCTCTTGTATATATTACAAACTGTGTTGCCTGCAATCCGTCATCGTATACTTCATCTGAATTAATAAGCCTTGACCATCCTGATTGATGATAATTTTTCCCTTCTATACCCCAAGGCATACCTTTATAAAGTTCACCAGGCATAGTGTGCTGATCCAATGGGTCATAGTGTTCAAGATACTCCTCATAATACTCCATGTAGGTATCGTCAATAGTTCCACCGCTCGGATGACTGTAAGTTATCTTCTTCAATCCTCGTTGCTCGATTTCAAGAATCCTTTCTCTTTCGTCCAATATTGGGCCATTTTCACTTTCTCGCTTTCGATAAACTATTTTTACTTTTGCAATTCTATCAAGAATCTCACCTTGTGCATTAGGGGTAACATTTTCGTCAATATAAAAATAGACACGCGAACGTGACTTATCACGCTTTCCATCAATAGTAACATGCCATCCACATTGATGATTTGTTTCCGACATGCCATTTTCCATATCCAATTTACTGATAAGGTCGGTAGTAAAATAATCACGAGCACCTCGACCTGCAATGAATTTTTCTTTATTGTTTTCAAGAATTCGCATTTCTTCACGAGGAATCACTTCCATACGAATCCATTTAGCTGAAGTATTTGCATCTTCAATCGTTAACTCGACCTCCGACTCCCAATCGACATTCTCATTCAATGTTCCATCAGCATTTTCGCGCAGGAGAAACCATACATCCATCGGGCGCACCGATGCATGAGCATCGACCTTGCGCTCGTTTACGATGGCGAGGTAGACGGGATTGTCGGTTTTAACATTTACTCGACCGTCAAACGTATAGGTATTGTCGTCGGAATTACGCACATAGTCAAGACCATGAATGGTGATGTTGTTGACATACTTGTGATTACGTTTAACTTTAAAGTCGTCAATCGTATTCTGACCCATAAACACCTTGAACTCGGCTTCGTAGGTAAGGCCTTGATGAGTTACATAGGAGCCACGCAGCACCATTGCCGATGCGCGGTCTTTATAGGCGATAGTCGGCTTCCAACGCTGTTTCTCCTTGGCGGTAGTCACTCCTGCAGGGAAGGTCAATACTCCATCATCATTATATGCATGGGTGCCATCGGCGCGTATAGCTCCTTTATCGGGATACTGTATATTCTCGTAGGTATAGTAGGTGAACACATCCTGATCGTGGGTGTTCTTGTTAATCACTATGGGATTTTCAAGCGTCACCTTAATCTCTTTTTCAAGTTCACCCTCTCCAAGTACGGGGGTTGACTTTTGGGCAACAGTGTCGGGCATGGTGTAAGGCACGGTAGTGGGCATGTTCATAACACCATACTCCTTGATTGTCAACTGCGGAAGGCGTCCGTCGGTACTCTCCTGATTGGGGTCGAGCGTAACGCGTATGTCGACACGGGCCATCAACGCCTTCATAGGGATGATAGTATTACCGGAAGCCTTACTTAAATCAACGCCCTTCAACATTCCAATCATAGGCATACCGGCCTTGGGCAGCTGCGTAATGTCGGTTCCCTCAGCGGTTCGCAATTTCGGGGCATATACCCACTTTTGAAGGTCGGCAAGACATGTGATTTTGTATGGGTTGGGATTGCGCGTTTCTCCGGGATTGATTCGTGTTCCGCTCTCAATCTCGCCGCCTGCAGTTATGACAGTACCGTCAGGATATTCGGTCGTAAAATAGTTTGCGCTTTCGTTGTCGGTACCGTTGATGTTGGCAATGGCCACGATTGTGACATCGGTCATCGTCTTATAGGCTTCATCCTTGACCACAAACATGAAATTCTTCACATTGGGAATATAGGGTTTGAAGTTATCGGCATTGGATGTAATAAATTGGCCGTTATTGTCAAAGAAAAAGAGGTGAAGAGTGTTGATTCTCTTCTCGGCCTCGTTTTTGGGATCATTGGCCCTCGACAACACTTCGGGCATCGAAAACGGCTCAATCATGTCGACACTCTGAGCCACGATGGTTAAAGGGCCCGAGATTTCAGGCTCGTCCCACAATTCATTGTCATCACTGCAGCCCGTCATAGCGACAATCGACAGTGCGGCGACAATGGCATAGCAAAATTGGTTCTTTAATATAAGGTTTTTCATATATTCAGCTTAGTTAATGTCAATATCGTTATCCGACCCATCTTCCCAGTTCAAGTCATTGTCGGCTTGGAATATGAGAGTAAATTCATTGCCCACGAAGTTTAGATTGGCGGTGTGACGCACATTTGCACCGGGCACATAGGATAGCTTAAAGTTCTCATATCGCCATTCCCTCTCCTCTCCATTCAATGTATAGTTGACAATAATCGTCTTGTTATCACCAAGAGCAAGCACATCAGAGGTGGGATTGGCAGCAGGATTGGGCAGCAACAGCAATGTGGTTCCATCGGGATTATCGATCGAATAACCCATCAATTGCGAGCTTTCGCCCGGAATCGTCTGCGGTTCCGTCATCAAGTTAAACCGACCGCTGAACGAATCCTCACTAAGCGTCTTTACACTCCGCTTTGCATCTGCGCCTGAGAAATCGAACTCACCCATGCGATAAAACCGGCCCTGAAAAGATAGCGACTTTATAACCAGGTCATTGCTCGTGTGGTTGTGGAAGCGGAATCGTATACCGGTCAATATATGGGAGAATACCAGATCCACCTTGCCGTTGCGGCGCGTGTGATCAAACTTCGCTGCAATCAGTGCATCGCTTATGAGGTTATGGTCAAGAGGCGTAGGATTGTCACCCAAGCTTCCGCCTCTAAACGGCATCTCAAACTTCAAGACGGGAACACCCATGCCCGAAGCAGGCGACATTGTAAATGTGCCATTACCGCCATTGGCACAGGCTATAAAGGTATAAGTGTAGCCATAAGATGTTTCAACATCGGCAGTGGAGTTGCTTTTTGCTTTCCATTGCTTCGGATCAGTGTAGGACATCATAGAGCCGTCGACAGTGACTACCTGATTTTTAAACACATCAGGAGTGGAATAGGACGACTTCTGAGGCCACTTGACATTGTAGGCGGCATTCCAGTCATCGCTATTACCATCGATGGTGCGAGGCACACAATAGCCCCACACATTAAACGAGGTCACGCCTCCGTCGCCAAACTTATCGACCAGCGTAGAGCGCGACATTGCCGACCCGTCGCCGCCATTCAACACAAATGAAGGGGTGCCGAATGTTATATAATCGGCGGGGTCGTAGACCGGTGTCAGGTTGTCGGAATCATCGGAGCATCCCGACATTACGGCAGCCGTCAATGCAACAACTCCGGCAACGGTGATTCGTCGTATATAATTATTCATCATCTTACTTGTTTTTTACTTATTGAGGCAAATAGTTTCCGCCCTCGGCATCTTCCCAGTCCTGAATGGTGGGAAGGCTGAACAGGATGTACTGGTCGGGGCCGATGGTGAAGGAGTAGCGGTAGGTGCGCGAGGGCTGGTAGCCGCCTGTAAGGCTGTAGGATGCCTTGTAGATGTCGGCGGTTACGGTCTTCTCCGTTCCGTTTTCGGTATAGGTTATGTCGGCCTTTGCGCCCACGGGGATGACCTGGGGCAGCATCAGCACGGTATTGTCGCCGCTTAGCAGCGACTGAGGCTCGGAGTTGAGCGTGATGTCAAGTCCGCTGACGGTGTGGGCGTTGTCGCGGCCCGACAGATTGTCCCACTTGCCGTAGGTGTTGGTGGTCATGCCGTCGCTGCTCCACGAGCCCACGGTGTCGAAGCCGTAGAGCTTTATGCCCGTAATAACAAAGGTGCCGGTGACAGCCTTGTCGACCGAGGCCGAAATGTCGACGCGCGACAACAGGTGGCGGAAGTCGAGGCTCACAACGGTGTTGCCCTGCAATAAGGACTCACGGGTGTGGGTGGCGGCCACGAGGTCGACACCCTTGGTGGCATCGAATGAGGTGACGCTAAGGCGGTCGGACGCTGCATCGCTACCCGGCGTAAACGCGGCATTGACCGTGGCCGGGTGGATGGCGCGGAAGGTGTAGTAGCAACCGGGAAACCAGTACTGCAGCGGGGTGGATGCGCTCGCATAGGTCCAGTTGCCGTCACCGCCCTTGTTGACCGTAACGCCGTTGAACACATTGACGGGCTGAGCGCTCCATGAGCCGCCTACCTTAGTGCGGTAGGTGCCCCACACCTTAAAGTCATTGAGCGTGGCCGAGGTGGTGAGCGTCGTAGCACGCGAGCCGTCGGCAGCTGAGGCACTGAAGCGCAACTCGACTCCGGCGGCTACATCGTCGTCGCTCGATGTCGACGAACACGACTGCAGCGCGAGGGCAGCCGCGGCAACGCATGCGGCTGTATATATGTTAAGCCTTGGGCTTAGGATGTGTCGTAATTTAGATTGTTTCCACATAGCTTGGATTGGTTGGGGTGTTTTGTTTCTTGTCACATCGGCTTCATCGAGCTGTTGCCGGCTAAAGGCCGATGTCGATTGAGGGGGAGATGCTTGTTATAGATTGTGAGGCGAGATAGTGAGTAAAGGTAGCCGACCGAAACGATCGGCTACCGTGAATTAAGTTGATTGTTTATAATTTGATTGCAAGTTTTGATTCAAAATCAGTCTTGAGAAGGAAGATGACCGGCATCAATATTAACTTTTTCGCCTTCTTCTACAGGATTCCAGTCTTCAACTGAACCAGAGAACACAATAGGATCAAGACCAGATGAATTACCCGACAAACCTATAGTATAGCAATAAGAGTGACTCATTTTCCATTCCGGACAAATAGAAGCAGTAAGTACCTTATCAAAAACGTTAACGGTTTCTGCACCTACTGTACGAGTTACAAATATATGGAATGAAATCTTAACATTTGCGTCTGAATACTTGTAAGGTATAACGTATGCAAAATCAGTAGTTGCTGATGCGTTACTTGCAATAGTTGCATTTGCATCTGATAGAGCCGGCTTTACAGTAGGCTTCGCTTGATCGTTAGGATAGCGAGTTGGAGCAGTATACTCATCGGTAATTCCCTGTCCATCCGGCTTAACCCAGCAGTTGACAGTTTCCGAAGGGAACTGCGAACCGTAAAAGTTACCGTAATTGCGTACATTTATCACTTCAAGATCAGCAACTTTAACATTATAATCAGCAGGGAATTGATTTTCAAACTTAAACTGTATGCGAGCAAGAACGTGCTCGAAATTCAACGATTGTACAGGATTTCCAGTTGCACGAGCCGGACCATAAGATACTATTCTTGCATAAACGAGATCCTTTTGAACGCTCTCATCACATCTAAAATTAGTAATGTTGAGATATTTAGAATCTCTAAAGTTAGCATTTGCTCCTGAAGGAAGAGCGTCATCGTCTACAGCATAAGCTGAGAATGTATAAGTACCACCTTCAATCCAATAACGAGTATCGGTATACGTCCAACTATTACCCGATTTTGTAACGGGTACTCCATTGAACAGCTGCATGGAAACCTCAGAACCAGCCACTTTATAGCTTCCGTAAACTAAGAATTGATCAAAATTATCAACCGTAATTGCACGTGACTCCTTGTTTACCAATGTCTGGAACCCGATAGCGTTGGTCTGCTGGATGTTACCTTCCTCCAACACATCGGTATTGGAACATGAACTCAATGCCAAAATAGCAGCAGAGAATAATAAAACTTTTTTCATTGTCAGAAAAATTTTGTTAATGAATAATATTAATTAAATTGATTGAATGTAAATCGTTTATTACACCGGATGCACCGGTATTATTATATCTTCAAGCAATCCCCAGTCCTCGAGGTCGACATCAAATCCCGAGTCGCTCAGGTTTTCATCGTCCTCGATGCGGATGTCCTTCACAACTATCACACCGCCACGGGGCTGACGCTGCATCTGGTCGGTGATGTCAAATGTAAAGCTCTTCAGGGTGCCGTTGGTAAGCTTCACCTCAAGATTGAGCGTATAGGGGCGCGGGGTGTCGCGACGCGACGACTCGTCACGGCCGTAGTATTCGTCGGGAAATCCGGGAACACCGAATGAAGCCACCTCGGCACGTGCTCCGTAGGGGGTGAGCGTGCAGTCGTAAAGGATGGTGGCAGCTTCGTCAGATGTCACTCCGTCGCGCATGTAGACCGACTCAGCCATTCCAGCCACGGCACCGCGTGCAAGCGCAACGTGCTGCTGTCCGTAGTCAAACTCATATCGGATCACATAAGTGTAGACGAGCGGTTGCAGGCGCACCGGCAGGGGCACATTTTCGTGCATCTTCAGCTCGGGCACTTCGGGCGAATAGGCGGCATAGAGCACATCGGGCGGATTGATGGTGCGCTCACCGGCATGAAGTTCGCCGAGAGTGGCGCGTGAACGCGATGTCGATGTGGCGCGTGCCGAGGGCAGCGAAGCCATGTCGTTGAGAATGATGTACTGGGTGTCGTTGTTGTAAAAGAGCAGCGAGTGGACGCTTGCGCCAAACGACACGTTGCCGCCGGCGGTGCTCATGTAGAACTCCGTGATGCCCTCGGGGTGGTAGGCCACCATGGTGACACCTTCGGGGTTGCCGGGACGCAGATTGTCGTAGGTCGAGCCGTAAAGGTCGGCATCCCAGCCCGACAGCCATCCCATGCCGTAGTCACGCTCCCACTCGTTTTCGTAGGATAGCGTCACGCCTGCCTCGGGAAAGTGATTGTAGCACAAATCCTTGCGACACGATGATGTGGAGGCGGCTATAATGAGCGCCGATGCGGCGAGGAGTGTATTGTGAATGTTAAGTTTCATCTATATCAAGATAAGAGGGGGATTATTTACCGGCTTTCGAGTCGAAAGCGTTAAACCGCCACACGAGGCTGAACTTCACCTTGACGGGGCCGAAGTAGTTGGTGCGGCTTTTGTGCTGAAAAAGATAGTGGTCGTCCTGGGGCTTGTAGACCTTGTACTGGGCGTAGAGGTAGCCGAAGCCCACCTCGGCGTCAAACGACAGGCAGCTCGACACGGGGAACATGAATCCGTAGGACAGCCCGGTGAGGAAGCCCTCGCCCTTGTAGCCTGTGCGACCGCCTTCGAGGTCAAACTTTCCTCCGCCGGCCGACAGCCCCACGTAGTGGCCGTGCCATGGCTTGTAGGAGTGAAACCAGTAGCGACCCTCGGCTGCGAAGTTCATTATCTGATAGTACTTGTGACGACCGTCGTTTTTCCACCACGCCACATCGGCCTCAGCGGCGAGCGACCAGCGGTTGTTGATTCGACATTCAAGCTCCACGTTGGGCATGAGCAGGGCATCGTAGATGAGATTGGTCTTCAGTGCGAAATTCTGTGTCTTGGCCTCTTCGGAGGCTGCGGGGTGACGCTTGCGGCTTCATGCTCGATCGATGCAGCTGACGCACCGACATTGGCGGCCAAAGCCAACATCACGGATAGTATTACATATAGTGGGTTCATACACGCAAATGATTGGTCAGAATGTAAATAAATGCAAAACGACGAATTTGAGAAATGCGACTTTCCTTTTTAATTGTACCTAAGGCAGATAATCTATATATCAAGATTATAGTCTTTCACGTTTAATGTTCTTTTGCAATGCAAATTTAAGCAAAAGTAATGGATAAAATACCCCCCCCCAGTTAATTTTTGCAAACATGAGTTAATATTTATTTACAAAATCAAACATTTGTATTGTCACGTTCCGATTTAACGATATTAGGTTAACGGATTAACAATCGCACGCCCCGGAGCGCAGCTACAAGAAAGGCCCCATGCAACATATCCCATCGACAGGGAAATGCGACATGGAGCCGTGAATCTATAAAATATAATGTATTGCGATTACCGGGCGCACGGCCCGAGCCGCTATCGCTCGCCTATAATCTGCTTGGGATTGATGGCGTTGGCGGCGTCCTTGGCGGGCATCTCGGCATCCTTAACACACAGATACCACTTGCCGTCCTTCTTCACCGGGTTGAGCATCAGCGACATGGCGGGAACACCGCTCTTGCCGTCGCGGGCGCGCATGTAGGTGCGGTATTTCAGGTCGTTAAGTCCGGGGAGCGAGAAGTCGTAGTAGTCGATCTCCCACTCCACCACGGGAAAGCGCTCGAAGCGGGCGCGCATACGCTCGCGAAGCTCGTTGCTCATCTCAGCGACATTTCCGTTGGTGTCGGCCGAATGGAGCTGCGACAGGGCATAGTCGATGTTGCCCGCACGCAGGCTGTCCATCAACGCGTTGCCGGCCGAAAGCACCTCGGTGGTGTCGCTCGCCGACAGAGTGGCGGCAAACTCGGCCTCGGCATCCTCGTAGGTCACATAGTCACTTGACTCCTTGCTCGACTTGGAGCACGACCACATGAGAAGCGATGCGGCAATGAATACAAATATTTTTTTCATATCGACAGGATTTTATGTAACAAAGAGCACTGATTGTTACAATCAGTGCTCTTATCGTTATCAGGGATTAAACAATCGTATCAAATTAGTTCTGCGGGAAAGCCTTGATAGTAACCTGAGCTTCTACGCTCTGAGTACCCCAGCTGTAAGCAACTGTGATGGGAAGCTTAACAACCTGATCCTTTTCAAGAACTTCGTTACCGTAGTCACATACTACCATGATTTCGTTGAGAGCATCAACGCTAGAGATGTTGGCAGTGTAGAGGTTCTTGTTAGTAGCGTCCTGAGTTACAGTAGCGCTTGAGCCCGCAGCAGCCATCATCTTGAATGTAACACCGCTAACAGCAACCTGGCTGAAGTCGATAGAAAGAGTAGCTACCTTATAGAAATTGTAGATACCGTTAACATCGGCGTAAGCGTTATTCTGAAGAGCGAAGAGAGCGTTACCGTAAGAATCCTTCATAGTGAAGAAGTCACCGAGAGGCTCCTGGCTGGGATCGATACCGTTGGGATAGATTGAATAGCCTTCAGCACCCTTAAGTACGATAGGACGCTTGAAGTCGATGCGAACCTTGTTGCCTGCAAGAGCAGCGAAGGGAAGCTTGCAAGAGCCATAAGTAGCAGTGATTTCCACCTTTGCCCATACGTTGTAGTCAGAAGTACCTGCATTGAGGAGTTCCTTAGCCTTTTCGCTGTCATTGTAAGTAACCTTACCGTCAGCAGCACCGATAGTTGCGATAACTTCAGTTCCTGAAAGGAGTGAAAGAGCGTCGGCACTTACAGCAAGACCTTCCATCTGCTCGGCAGCAGCAGCAAACTTGTAAGACTGAGCAACACCAAGATCAGCTATTGCGGGATAACCGGTAGCAGGAGCTACAGTGTAAGAAGCCTTGATTACATCGTCGGTATAGTAGTCCTTGAGAAGTGCATAGAAGTCGTAAACATCCATACCAAGAGTATTCTTAGCCTGAGGAACACGCATACCTACTTCGTCGGTCTTACCTTCAGCAAGGAATACGGGATCAAGAGTACCGAATGTTACCGAAGGAGCAGCAGCGATAGAGATTTCAACACCAAGATAGAGGATGATGTTTGCATCGTTGTTGTTGACAAACTTACGGAACAGCTTAACCTTGCGGCCTTCAAGAGCTGCGATAGCCTTAGCGTTAGCAACTGCATAGTCCCAAGTCAAGAAACCGTTGGTAGGACCTGCCTCAGAGTCAGCGTCGTATTCGAGGTTGCCATAAGTGTTGCCGGTTACAGCTACGAATGTATTTTCAGTAGTGCCTTCTACATAAGTTGCGCCGGTAGCGGCATCACCTTCGATTGTATAGTTAGCCTTGAATTCAGCTTCGCTCAATCCGAGTTCAGCAAGAACCTTATCGCTGGTAGTCTGCCAAGTGCTTACTACAGCGTCGTCCTTAGCCTCGCAAAGGAGAGGAAGTGTACCATTAGCAAGGATTATCGGAGTGTTGGCGATTGTGGGAGGAACAGCAGCCTTGTCACCGATCTCAAGCTTAACATAACCAACGAGGACAACCTTGTCACCGTTCTTAAGGGTTACGCGTACGATCGGGTGCTTACCGATAGCTGAGCGAGAAGCTTCGTTGTCACCGCAGTTAACCCAAGCACCATCCTTGATGTACTTAAGAGTTACCTTACCGTCAGCAGCAACACTGGCATACTTAGACTCATCGGTTTCGCTGGTACCTACATAGTAGGTCATAGGATCATAGCTTGCAGTCAAGCCCCAACGAGAAGCAGCCTCAGCCAAAGTCATCTGGCTTTCAGTAGTTGCGGTCTTACCGAAGTCAGCGATAGTGTAGCATACGCGAATCTTAGTAGAAAGATCGAAGAGATTTTCAGGATTCTGATTGTAAGCTATAATGAAATCAGAAGCTGATTCAGCAGCAGTCTTACCGTCAGTATCAAGGTGAACATCAGCTGTAGATTCTGCAGCGGGAACATAGCTGAGAGCTGTGAACTTAACTGTAGCCATAACAAGGCTGAAGAGGTCAGAAGTAATCACTTCATCAACATCCTTACCGGCGAGAGTTGCCTGAAGAGCGGTAACAGGAAGAGTATTCTTGCTGTCTTCAGTGTAAACCACCGACTTAGGATTAACAATATTGTAAACAACCTTCAACTCACCGTCCTTCATAGCGGGTTTATCCTTTACTACGAGTGCAGGAACAGCAACTTCAGCTGCACGTGATGTAGCAACTTGCTCCTTGTTATCGATGGGGAGGAAGCTAAACTCAACACCGTCGATGTTAGCGTTGTTAGGATTGAGGACATAGCTTGTAGTAGCGTTTTCACCAAGCTGATAAGCATCAGTTGCAGCACCGGCTACATAATGCCAGTTAGATGCGGCGGGAATTGTAAAGTTAGCCTTTGTTGCGTTAACAGTAATTTCACCGGTTGCATCACCTGCTCCGGGAGTCTTATAAACACCGTCAGCATAAGCATAGCGTGTGCCTTCAACACCGTCAAGATAAAGATCGGGATTGAAAACTATACCGCGGAGAAGACCGTTGCGAGAGATAGCTACAGTGCCGAAAACGGGCTTGCCGGCTTCGTCGGTACCGGTCTGAACGCCGGTCAAGTAAACGTAGTTAGCGTCAGCAACAGCAGTGATGCCGGGAGTCTTGTCGCCCTCTACAGTGATTGCGATATCAACTGTCTTACCGGTCTTTTCATACTTCTTAGCATCTGCATTCCAAGCATATTCTTCAAGCTTTGTGCCCTCTTCGTTAGGAGCCCAGTAGTTACCGGGAGCGCCTGTTTCACCAGTGGTTCCAACGCCATCCTTGCCCTGAGCGGGGATGTTGGTGTTTTCACCATTCTTGAACCAGTAAGCCTTTCCGTCAACTTCGCGGATGTCCCAAACCTGAGCGGTAGTTCCGTCCTGTCCGTTTTCGCCGTTCTTAATGGTGTAGGTCTGAGTGTTACCGTCCTTAGTAACGGAGATAACGATACCCTTGCCGTCCTCAGTAGGTACAACCGAATTAAGGATAGCTCCCTGCGAGATCTTCTGATTGATAGCCTCAATCGCAGTCTTGTTTGCTGCTATTTCAGTTCTCAACTGGTCGATGTCGTCATCGTAGTCCTTACAGCCAACAAAAGCAGTTGACATTCCCAGTGCAAGAAATGAGAATAGCGAAACTTTCAAAAAAGTTTTTCTCATAATTAAGTAAACTGTTAAATTAATAATATATTATTAAGCTTATACGCTTCAAAAGTGTTTTAAATAGCCTTAAAATATCGGCAAAAATTACTACATTTGTAAAAGCACAAAGCTATTTTGGGTACAAATATCAAACATTTATTTGAATCTACCAAATAAATAATTGAATTTCTTAACGTATTTATGGACATTTGCGACCGAATAAACGAAATCATAAAGCACGAGAATCTAAACATCGCGTCATTCGCCCGTAAAATAGGCATTGGCGACCAAACAGTTAGAGGCGTGGTGGCCATGCGCCGCAACAAGCCGGGCTTTGACTTCATCATGAAGATAGTCCAAACATTTGATTGGCTCAACGCTCATTGGCTTATAACCGGAGAAGGCGACATGATATGTGAAAATTTGTTAACAATAGGGGGGGGTAAAGAAGACCCCTCGATTGAAGCCCTGCTGACGCTCATTCGCGAAAAGGACGAGCGCATCGAACAGCTCATCCGCGAAAACGCCGCCCTCACCGCCCCTTGCGGCCCCTCGGCCTCGGCCTGCGGTTGCGCACCCTCGGAGTCTGCTCCGGCCTCCTCACCCGCCGACACCCACGCGTGACATGCATCCCGCTTCTCACCCGGGCACAAAAAAATCGTGAATTATTTTCACGATTCCTAAAAAATTAATCTACTCTTATCACCCATTCCCTGCGGAATGGAAAAAAATCAGATACACTCTACATTTATCGATACATCTCTGCAGATGCTTCAAAGTACCACGTAAGTACCTTCTTCAAAAACTTTTTCATAACACTTCTATTTTATAATCGTCCACTTTACTTTTCTTTATAAAGAGAGAGAGAAATCCGCATTATCAGTTCTTGTCGTCAAACACAGGTGAGCAATCACCGGTCACACGGAAATATTGATGACGGCCCACATTTTCAACGTATGAGTTGACACTCTCCTTGAAAAACTTAATCATCTTGTTCATAACTGTAAAAATTTTAATTATACAATATTCAACATCCGACTCTTCGGCCTTAATATCTTTTTAAAATGGGGTTCATGGAATATGAATCCCGGGGTTTGCAACGTGGCTTACTGCTTCTCAGGGTTGAAAGCCGAATGATTGGCCGAGAGGCGAATCACCTGATTGTCGCTGACAACCTTAACGTAAGCATTGATACCACTCTTAAACAACTGAATCATCTTGTTCATAATACTAACTTTTTAATTACCTAAAACAATTTTTTATTGGCCTGACTCTTCAGGACCTTTGCTATTATATACACTTGAAAACGCTGCAAAGTTAGGTCAACTTCAAGAAAAATGCAATAAAACTATGTTTTTTAACATATAAAATTTGTCATTGCATTGATTTTCAGCAGTATAATTTTAGACACCAAAAGAGTTAAAAACTGTTCAAAAGTCGCATAAACGCATATTTATGCATCGCAAATCATCGCCCGATATCGCCTCAAAGTGACAATTTAGTCATTTCCAACGTTAAATCGACACAGAAACATTGACAGTTTGAGAAATAGACTTAATTTTGCGCCCGATTTACAATCTATATTTAATTTTTTTCTTACAGAACTATGATTCTACAATGTGCCGTCTTGTTTGCTTTCCTGGCAATCGGCGAGTTTATCGTATGGGCCACAGGGGTGCCTGTACCATCAAGCATCATCGGGATGCTGCTGCTCACGGCCGCCCTTAAGCTGCGCATAGTGCGTCTGATGTGGGTCGACCGCGTGTCAGACTTTCTTGTGAAGAACCTCGGATTCTTCTTTGTTCCCGCAGGCGTGGGCCTCATCAACTGCCTCGGGCTCATCAAAGCCCAGTGGCTCCCCATCATCGGGGCATCGATAGTAAGCACTTTTCTAATCATCGCCGTCACCGGTTGGGTTCACCAGCTTGTGCGCCGCCTTTCAGCACCGCATCATGAGCTTTCTCGATAACCAATACTTCCTGCTGGCCCTTACATTTATTATTTATGTGGCCTCACAGTTGCTACAGCGTCGCACCGGCATATCGATGCTCAACCCCATCCTGCTGTCGACCGTGGCGATAATCGTGTTTCTGCTCGTGTGTGACATCGATTACGACACCTACTCCAAGGGCGGCGAGTTCATCGACTTCTGGCTCAAACCCGCCGTAGTGGCGCTTGGCGTACCGCTCTACCGTCAGCTCGAGTCGATAAAGAAGCAGTTTCTGCCCATCCTCCTTGCCGAAGTCGCGGGATGCATCGTGGGCATAGCGTCGGTTGTCATCGTGGCACAGATACTCGGAGCGTCACGTGAGGTGGTCATGTCACTCGCATCAAAGTCGGTCACCACCCCTATCGCCATCGAGGTGACGCAAGCCATAGGCGGCATTCCGGCGCTCACTGCCGCCGTCGTGGTGTGTACCGGCATATTCGGCGGCATGACAGGTTTCAGGATGATGAAGCTGTCGCGCGTCAAGAGCCCCATTGCCCAAGGACTTTCGATGGGCACGGCCGCCCACGCCGTGGGCACGTCGGTAGCCATGGAAACCGGCTATCGCTACGGAGCATTCTCGTCGCTCGGGCTCACCATCAACGGCCTCTTCACCGCCCTGCTAACCCCCTTCATCCTGGAGCTGCTCGGCTACACGCTGTGACGCCATGTCACGCAATGCCATTGTCGGCGTTATATGCGTTTTAACACAGCCCTCTTGCAGTTGATGATAATAATTGTTAACTTCGCAAAACGTTACTTTTATCACCATCACATTAAACTACAACATGTCTGACAACCGAAACTTAGACGATGCCGTCAACGGCATCGACCCGGCGACCAACGACAACGGCGTGGCCGGACTACCCGAAAACGCGTTTAGAGAGCTCGCCGCCGACGAGCAGTATCATCCCGTAATGCACCCTGCACGCGACTACCGCGAGGTGACTCCCTACTCCGTGGGCATGGGACTGCTCCTCGCCGTCATATTCAGTGCGGCGGCCGCCTATCTCGGATTGCGCGTAGGCCAGGTGTTTGAAGCCGCAATACCTATCGCCATCATCGCCGTGGGACTATCGAGCGCACTCGGCAAGAAGGACGCTCTTGGACAGAATGTGATCATCCAGTCGATAGGCGCCTGCTCGGGAGTGATCGTGGCCGGTGCCATATTCACCTTGCCCGCGCTCTACATCCTTCAGGCCAAGTATCCCGACATTGCGGTCAACTTCTTCGAGATATTCCTCAGCTCGCTCTTCGGAGGCATATTGGGAATACTCTTCTTCATCCCCTTCCGCAAATACTTCGTTAAGGACATGCACGGCAAATACCCCTTCCCCGAAGCCACAGCCACCACCCAGGTGCTCGTGAGCGGTGAAGGCAAGGGCGAAAAGAGCGGATCACAGGCCAAGACACTCATCATAGCGTCACTTATAGGAGGTATCTACGACTACGTGCTTGCCACGTTCAAGTGGTGGGCCGAGAATGTCACCTCAATAGCTTCGGAATGGGGAACGGCGCTTGCCGCCAAGACGAAGCTCGTGTTCAGCGTCAACACCGGTGCCGCCCTGCTCGGACTCGGTTACATCGTGGGCCTGAAGTACGCATTCGTCATCTTTGCCGGCTCAATCTTCGTGTGGTGGATCATCATTCCCCTCATGGGAACCTACGGCGCACCCGAAATAGCCTCGATGGAGCCCGGAGCCATCTTCAGCGACTACGCCCGCCTCATCGGTATCGGCGGCATAGCCATGGCCGGAGTCATAGGCATCGTGAAGTCATGGTCGATAATAGCTCAGGCAATAGGCCTCGCCGCACGTGAGCTCAAGGGCAAAAGCAGCGACATAAAGGAGGTGCGCTGGCAGCTCGACATATCGATGAAGCACATCGTCTACCTCATCGCCATAGCCCTCATAGCAGTGCTCGCCTTCTTCTACTTCGGAGTCATCAACACATTCTGGCAAGCTCTCGTGGCCTGGCTCGTGGTAGTGGTGATAGCATTCCTCTTTACCACCGTTGCCGCCAACGCAATCGCCATCGTGGGCTCCAATCCCGTGTCGGGCATGACGCTGATGACGCTGATTATCGCATCGGCAATCTTCGTGGCAATAGGTCTTAAGGGCACATCGGGCATCGTTGCCGCAATGGTGATAGGCGGCGTTGTGTGTACCGCGCTCTCAATGGCCGGCGGTTTCGTGACCGACCTCAAGATAGGCTACTGGCTGGGCTCCACTCCCCGCAAGCAGGAGAGCTGGAAGTTCCTCGGCACACTCGTTTCAGCCGCCACAGTGGGTGGTGTAATTCTCGTGCTCAACGATGTCTACGGATTCTCAGGCCCCGACGCACTCGTGGCTCCGCAGGCCAACGCC
>ERZ778511.1221-NODE-1221-length-18838-cov-9.109194_pt1 | contig 18838 bp, 17 predicted proteins | sample MGYA00510347_ERZ778511 | MGnify/ENA primary metagenome ERZ778511 (study PRJEB29527, sample SAMN07138967) | mouse gut metagenome | material: feces | host: mouse | place: China:Nanjing | collected 2016-01-25 ...
TCCATTTCCATTGATGTATTTTGAAAATTCTGTTTTTGTGGCTTGCCAACTAACTGTAGGTTTTACATAATCATTAGGCAGCAATCCTTTTTTATCCTTATTTCCTCCATGACTGCTTGAGGTTCCCATGTACAGCCCCTCCTCTAATCTAGTATTTTTTGTAGTTCATTAGAAATATTACTATTTTCCTCTGCCCATTTACGCATAATCTCTTTGCATCGAGATTTATCCTTACATTCTGTATAAAAGGACTCCACAAACGGCAATAAAGATATTGTCAATTTGTCCCCTCGGATATCATCAAAATAAGCCAAAGTAGTAATTTGAAGTTGTTCATTCAGTACACCCCAATTCACAAAAAACTTAAATTTATCACTTAAATATTTTTCATCTGATAGCAAATCATTATACAGCCCCTCTAATATTTGCGTCTGATCCATCATGCTTAATTTATCAACATTCTTTTTTGCCTCCCTAAATATACTATCTGAATGTTTGACTAATCCATCAAAAATTTTCTTTGCCTGCTCTGACATTTTTTGTATATCCACAAGTGTTTTATCATTCACAGATGAACGCATAAAATAAAAATACTCTATCAGATTCTTATCTCCTATAGGTGGCTTGATTTTAATCCACTGTCTCACCCATAAGTCATCTTTCCATGGAATAAGAGCTTTTAGTGCTGATTCATCTTCTGATTCAAGAGCCTTCAGTTCTGTTTCCAGTAAGTTCTTCCCTAATAACTCAACCATTTTTCGGAATAGAGATGGATTAAAATATTCTACCTCCATTATCTTTGCCAATATCTGACTATTCAAGGTTATTCTTTTAAATCTCGCCATTTTCTGTCTCATATCCATTGTATTTAGAAATCTTTTACATTGCCTTGGATTGCCATTTAATCCACTTGACAAGATTCCTGATAATTGCTTGGACAATATAAGACTCTCATTTAATTTTGTTGCGATTCTGTCATCATATTCCTTTAAAACTGTCATATCTATTGAAAATTCCAATGGACTTTCCGACCTTTTTTCTTGCAAATATGATAACAAACCATTAAACTTCTGTTCTTCTAATTCATTTTCAGCTAAAAGACACAATATATAAAATTCTGTTTCATCTTTATTCATACTTGGTATTCGAATCGGGTATTGGATAAGTTTTTCTTGATATTCTTTTCCAATATCCATATTAATGCCCTCTATGTCTTTAAATTTATTTTTAATTGCATAGGACACATGTCTTTCATCAGCGCCAATTACAAAAGCTACTTTTCCATTAAATAAAAACAGCCTCATTGCTTCTAATGTATCTAAAATAGTATTTGGACTGCATCGATCTAATTCATCTACAAAAATAACAAGCTTCTCAATTCCTGCCTCTTCTATCAACTTTGCAAATTTCTCTCTGAACTCTTTTATATCTTCCCGCAGTTCCTTATAATCTAATTTCTCCTTTATATCTTTAATTACTGCTTCTTCATCTACTTCCCCTAAAACTTTTTTTGATTTTTTAATAACAGACTTCATTGTCAAATTAGCAATTGAACCGATTCCACCTGTTAGTGCCAAATCAATTCCAAATTTTATTCCTCCCTTAATTAGTTTAAATTTATCAACACTTTGATAGAGTGCCCGTATTATCTCAAGCGCTGTTCCCTCCAATTTTCGATTTTCTTTTATTCCATCTAATATTGATGATAAAATTGCCGTCTTTGCATCGTCATAGCTCTCATACAGCCATCCATTAAATATTAAACAGACTGTATCATCTTTTTGCTCTTTAAGTTTTTTCATACACATGTGCATCAAACTCGATTTGCCACTTCCCCAGTCACCATACAAGCCTATACAAGATGGAAGTAACTTTTCATCATTTATGGTATCAGTCATAATATCAACAATATACCCATAATCTAAATAATCAATTTCTGTTTCACTGTCTCTCCACATAAATTCCTCCATAATTCTGCCTATAGTAAATATTTTTTCTATATTTATTCATTGGCTAAATTCACCTTTTTCTTTATTTCCTCCACTAACTGGTAAACCGTCGTACATGGACACATCTTAGATGGTATCGTTTTTCCATCACGAACACACTGCTCATACTTCTGCCTTGCTATTTGCAAAGCTTTTTCTTCATCTCCTGTCCGGAAAATCTTTTCGTACAATCCCGCATCTGATTTTGAATACTTCTGACCTGTTTTTCTTTGAAAAATCTTTTCAAACTCATCACAGCATACCCAAGATTCCATAATAGCCGGCATTACTCCATAATAGGAGTACATCCATATTTCAAAACATGGATTTGACCATCCCACATTTATGCCTAATGCCTCTGCTTCTTTTATGATTTCATCAAAATCTTTTACCTCATCTCTGTCAAACACAATCCAAGGCATACGATATTGCGCATCATATGCTGTCATTTCCAGACATTTATCAATCATTACCCTTGTCTTAGTTTCCACTACCTTGATTACTAATTTATTCTGTATATCTTTCGGAAACTCTTTATGCAGTCCCTGAAAATAACATCTTTCTGTTGCCTCTGTATCCGTAACCACCAAATAATAACCCAATTCCGGAATCCTTAATGGCTGTCGCTGTTCTCTGGTCTTTCGGTTGCCAGTTCTGTCTTTTCTTGCCATATTATGATCATCCCTCCTTAAAGATATCAATACTCTTTAATGTTGGAATCGCACCATACTTTCCAATCAGATAATTTTTTTCGTAGCTTTCATCTTTTCGAATCCTGGCACCAGATTCATCTACAAAGTCCGCCAGAGAATACAATTTAGAAATCCCCTGTCCATCTTTTTCCGTAAACCACACCTCATCCCTCCGAAGAAGCTGATTAGACAGCTGCCATGTATCATGTGTTGTAAAAATCAACTGTGCATGATTCGTATTGATTTCTGGATTCAGGAAAGTAAGCAAAAAGTTCCGAACCAGTAACGGATGCAGACGGGCATTTAATTCATCAATGAAAAATACGCTTCCCTTTTCCAAAACATCCTGTAATTCTGGATACAATGCAAACATTTTCAATGTCCCCGCCGATTCCATGCCCAAAGGAATAGCTGCAAATTCATCAGAATCTATTTTTTTGTGCAATGCACTAATTTTATATGTTTCTTCTTTCGTTTCAGTGTCATGCGGAACCTTTTCTATCTCAAAATCTTTAATGTGCTCATCAAAAGAGGAAAAATACTCTATCACTTTCTTTTGCACACTATCATCGTCTACAAAGCCTTTCGGCAGACGATGTGACAAAAAGAAATTGGTAAATGGATCCCCAAAATCTGCAAACTCATTTGCAAGAAACCAATCCCGAATGTCTTTACACTTATTCACTTTCAATTTTGCTCCAAGAGAAACAATTAAAACCTGCTTCTCCAATGCCACCTGAATATTCTCCCTGCTGCTCTTTGGAAGACCTGACAAGTCCAGCGTATTTTCTTCAACAGAGCGATAAAAAACAGACTTAAACTTACGCGCTGTCTTAGCCTTCGAATTCAGCCATTCCTCTGTAACTCCATGTCTGTCAACACAAAAGCCATAATTATATGTTTTTTCTGTCTTATCCCCTGAAATCGTAAAATATATCTCAAAACTAGACTCAGCATTACCTGAAATACTATCAAACAAAAATGGAGTTGGCCGATATTCCTCATATTTCTCTTCTTCATCCCCATATTTGAAAGATTCAATCACATAATCTGCCATATATTCAAACGCATTATATATATTAGACTTTCCACTGGCATTTGCACCATATATAGCCGCCATCGGCAAAATTTTTTCATTTCCTTCCGAAACCACTCTGTCAGAAAATTCTGTCATCTTTGCCGCTGATAAATCCAAAATTGCTTCATCTCGAAATGATTTAAAATTTTTAAAATTAAATTGAATAAGCATGCTTGCACCTCACATTTTTCTTTACTAACTATTATATCACATTTTTATCATTCTTCAACACACAAATTCGATTTTTTCTCATTTATGCGTATTTTATTATTGCATTTTAAAATAATTATGTTTGTCTATCCATAATTTTTCAATAAAAAAAGATGCCCCCAGCTGCTTCCTGCCAGATACATCTATTGTTATCCTCAATTTATGTTATTTATCTGCTAACGTTATACACACTTTTTACAGCTATCTGTGTATACTGTTCCTTTTCCTGTTCTTTTTTGAACACGATACACACTCAAAACGGGGCTACAGTTTAGGATAGCCCACGTAAATAACATCATACCTGTCCATATCCTCTATGCTTCCAGAAATAGTGGGACGTGCCTCTGGGTCATTTTGTTCTGCCGTTGCACGGGTACTCCTGTCATTATAATTCAGGTCTTCCTCCGTGTACGGCTGTTCCGGCACGATTTCATAAATATCAGCTTCCTGCAGCCTAGCAATTGTTTCCGCTACTGCCTTTGTATTACCTGTTGCCGAAAAATATGCGACCAATGCTTTTGATGCATTTTCTGTATCTTCGCCATCATGAACAGTTTCTTCTAAAACCACATCCTGTTCTTCACTTGGATCTGCCTGCTGTTCTTCACGATTCTCTTCTGCCCGTTCTGGATGCTGATTTTCATGATCCTGCCCTGTTGTTTGTTCCGAAGAATCCAAAGCCGTTTCACTTGATGGTTTATCTGCGCCAGTGCCGCAAGCGGCAAAGCAAAGCGCCAGTGCAACAGCCATAAAAATTGTAACTATTTTTTTCATGATTTTTCTCCTTTCAATCACCCTTCGCATTTCTTTAAGCCCTTAATAATTTTTTTACTTCCGCATATACGATCTCATAAACTGACATATATACATAATTTACATTTGCCCGCTCCATTGCTTGCTTTTGTTTTTCTGTTACCACGGTATAAGGATATATACCAAACATAAATGGAAAAAAAGAATAAATAAAATCTTGCTTATCCTGAAGCGTCATTTTCACAAAAAATTTATCCAGGCAGCTTTTAACCTCTGTCAATGACCGTCCATAAACCACTTTAAAATCTATCAGCCGTTCCATGCGGCTGTTTTCTTCCATATCATAGTGATTCATCGACATAATCTTAAGCAGAGTTTCCCGTTCTTCCAGTGAATGCGCCAAAGCATCCGCAAACTCTAATGGTTCCATCTGCTCATTCCCTTCCCGGATCTGCCTTAGCCTGCCAATCCACATTTCATACTCTTTCTGCAGCAAAGCGAGAAATATCTCTTCTTTTGTTTGAAAATAATTATAAATAGAGGTCCTGGTAAAAGTAGTCGCTTTCCCGATGTCCTTTAGCGTAATATTTTTAAAGCTTACAGTTTTATATAACTTTTCACATGCTGCAATAATCTCCTCCCTTCTTGCCTCCGCTAATTCTCTTGATCCATTCGGCATCACGTACCCCCTACACTGTTTTCCTGTCCTTCAATGACAGGCATTTTCCAAGCAGTTCACCCGTCCTTAAATATTCGTATGTCGGGAACTCAAACAACACCGGTTTTAACACCTGGTAATCAATGTTCCCCTCTTCGTTAAGACATCCTTCCTCTGCATATGTGTTATCAATCGTACATATAAAACTCTCAAAATTCGGCGTGTTATAAATATCATCAACCGTACACTCCATAACAAGCGGTGATTTTTCAATCAGGGGCGTTCCGCCCTCTCCAAGCTCATATGCAAACAGGTTTCCTTTATCCTCTTTTTCCCCACTGACGGAACCTGCATAATCTGCCTGCGGCAAAATACCCTCATCTACAATATTGACAGACAATTTTTGGTTCTTTTTAATAATGTCATTTATAAAATGCGATGATGAAAGACTTATAAGTATACGGTCATGACCTATGATACCAACATGCGCAACAAGCGTCCATGTAGGCTTATTCCCATTCATAGCTCCAATAACAGTAACCGGAGCCGGGTATAATGCTAATTGTGATCCAATATTTTTTTCACGATTTATTCTCCTTCTTATTTTTTATTCCCGCGAGCAACGAGCCAAGCAGACGTGCTTGCACGTATATTTGGCGACTGCCGCGAGGGCCAAATACTCCACAGCTTGCTGTGGGGTATTTGACTGACATAACTCTATATCTCCACAAATAGACGCGCTCTGACACCGTGTCAATCCGTTAGCAAAAAAAATTGGCTTGAAGGAAGCAAACACTGTTTTCTTCTTTCTCGCTATTTGGCCTTATTGATACAAGAAATTGCATTCAGGCTTCTCGGATAACCGATATAAGGCAGGCATTGTGAAACAACACGGAGCAGAAATTCCTTATCATTCCCAAGATTTATGTTTCCCTCCACATGTGCAGCAAGCTGTTGCTCACATCCTCCCTGCGCCATCAGAAAACAGAATGTAATCATTTCCCGCTGCGCCAGGTTAAGCCCCGTCCGGGTATAATAATCCCCAAAGCAGTTTGCCGCCAGCCAGCGGTTTATATGGCCAGCTTTCCATGCTTGTGCCATATGTCCGCCGAATATTTCTACCTGAACCTCCACACCCTTTTCCAAACGGTCTTCCAATGTTGTCGTACATTGTCCCTCCAAAGAGAGTGTGATATTGCGGCTTTCAAAAACCTCATTCACTACGTTCAGAAACGGAAGAACCCTGCCGATTCCAAGGTAATCTACCGCCTGATACACCATTTCCTTCACAGCAACAGCGGCAAATCCAGCATCCAATGCCCTCTGTAGCACAATACGGTATTCTTCCACTCCCTGACAGCCAATCAGCGCCGCCAAAACCGCCATATACCTGGTATCGTCGTCTAACTGCTGTCCTTCTTCATTTGGAACCTCCTGAAATGCAAAATGCTCAAAACGCTCCATAAATTCCGGATCTGTTACATACAAATTCATTTCTATTCCTCCATTCAGATTTTTAGTTTCCAGCAGAACTTATATAGCATTGTCCTGTCATACTATTTTATTTGTTTCTTCGCCCATTTTGCCACGCTCTTAGAAGAAGCATCCGTCAAATCTTTTCCTTTCATTACTTTTGCGCCTTTTGCTGCCGCTTTAATGCCCTTCCTGCTACCGGAAATCCCGCTTCCCCCACTGGTACAGAATGGAACAATCTTCTTTCCTTTCAGATTATAAGATTCTAAAAATGTACGGATAATCATTGGTTCTTTTCCCCACCAGATTGGATAACCGATAAAAATCACATCATATTTGCGGATATTTTTTATCTTTCCCTTTACTTTCGGCCTGCTGCTTTCATTTTTTTGTTCCCTGTTGGCCCGGCAGTTATCATTACTGTAATCTAAATCCGCATCTGTATAACGTTTTGCCGCTTTAATCTGATACAGTTTGCCGCCTGTTGCTTTTTCGATTTTCTTTGCAGCGCTTTTCGTCGTCCCCGTTGCTGAAAAATATACAACCAAAACTTTTTTTGACTTTTCTTTCCCTGCTGCCTTTACATTGGAAGTTGGGAGTAAAAGCCCCAAAGTCAACGCAAAAACCAATGCGAAACTAATACAAAATCTACATCTTCTCTTCATTCTGATTTTCCTCCATATTCTCATTATTTTTTCTCGTCCAACAGCAGAACCCCCTACTCTGGATTTTTGTTAATTGCACCCACAATCGGATGGGGCACATAAAGTTCCTCCAGATATGTCACGTCTTTTTCCTCTAAATGAACATCCAATGCACAGGCAGCGTCGTCAAAATACTGCGGCTTTGTAGCCCCGATAATTGGCGAGGCCACGCCTTTCGCCCAGTGCCATGCAAGTGCAATCTGCGACATCTTGCATCCATACTTTTCTGCCATCTCACTGACCCTTTTTACAATCTGCATATCCTGATGCTCCATACGGTCATATTTCCCTTTTGCAACCCTGTCCGTTTGTCCACGGGGAGAATCCGACTGCCATGCAGACCTTGCCAGATGGCCTGCCGCAAGTGGGCTGTACGGCATCAGGGAAACTCCCATCTGCCTGCAGATAGGAATGAGTTCCCTCTCATCCTCACGGTACAAAAGATTATAATGGTTTTCCATTGCAGAAAACGGCGTCCATCCATGTTCCGTTGCAGCAAGCTGCATATTATGGAACTGATAGCCATACATGGCGGAAGCTCCAAGGGCACGGACTTTTCCCATCTTTACTAAATCATGGAGGGCTTCCATTGTTTCTTCCATCGGCGTATCGTAATCAAACCGATGAATGATATATAAATCCAGATAATCTGTGCCAAGGCGGCGAAGCGTGCCGTCAATCTCCCTTAAAATTGCTTTTCTGGAAAGCCTCCCTTCATTAAAATATACTTTAGAAGCCAAAACAATCTGATTCCTTGCAATCACACCCTTTAATGCACGTCCCAGGTATTCTTCACTCGTCCCGGCCGAATAACCGTTTGCAGTGTCAAAAAAATTGATTCCAAGGTTCAGTGCATGTCGGATCACCTCCCCGCTTTTTTCTTCATCCAGAGTCCAGTCATGCATTGTCCCTGCTTTGCCAAAACTCATGCAGCCGACACAGAGTTTTGAGATTGTAATATCTGTTTTTCCTAATTTTGTGTATTCCATCTTCCACTCCTTATGTTCATTCATTCTGCCATTATGGAACCAATTCCATTGTAACTTCCGCATACTCGTCAAGCTGCTCCAAATATTGGGCTCCTGACTCAATGCTTCCCAATGGCACAAGCTGCGGGGAGTTCCTAAAATCCTGATAAAAGAACGCAAGGTTCCCCCACGGCGCATAATATGCCAAATCCCCCGCCTTTGGCGTACACTCATCCGGCGCGCCGGCAGTGTCCAGTGAAGATTCCAGATAATGGATTTTCTCTGTCCCATTAAAATCCTCAAACTTCATGGTAAGCGGAAGTCTGCCAAGCAAATCTTCTGCCGCTGGATTGTTTTCCATCTTTACTACAATTTCTCCACCATCCAGAACTATTCTTATTTTTTTGTCATTCTTTTCAGCCATTTCTCGCCCTCCCTTCTGTCTAAAATCAATATTAAGTCCGGCAATCCATTCCTGAATTTCTGGCTGAGCCGACTTAATGTCATCCCTGTAAACTCCGATCGGTTCCATAATCGTCGCAGGGGCAAGCGCCTCTTCCAGATCATCAATGCAGCTTGCAAGCCCACCTGTTCCATGTGTAACAAACGGAATCACCATTTTACCTGACCAGTCATATTCTTCCACAAAAGAATGAACAGCCATCGGTACCGTATACCACCAGTTTGGAAATCCCAAAAACACAATATCATAGGAATCCATATTTTCCACCCGGCTTTTTAATGGCGGCCCTGTCAAGACATTCATCATAATCACTGGAATATGGTTCTGTTACCTGAATGGAAAACAGATCCCCTCCAACCTCATCCTGAATCCAGCCTGCCAGCATAGCTGCATTCCCAGGCGGCAGTACGCTCGCTGACGTTGATGCGTCTACATCCACTGCATCCGGGTTTTCCACTTCCGTATTGTCTGCCCATGTAAAATATGCAATTAAAATATTTGCTTCTCCTGCTTTCACTTCGGAAACTTCTGTGCTTTCCTCCGTATGCTTTGCACTTTCATGTGCATATGCCAGACTGTCCGTATCACTTTCTGTTTTAGCCGAGGCATTTTGACCGTTAGAGACTGTTTCCTCTTTTTTTGTCCCGCAGCCTGCCAGAACACATGCAAACGCCACTGACAATATCATAAGCATTGCTATCATCCGTTTTACCATAAATGCCATCTCTCTTTCATACTTTTCTTATAAACTTGTTACCACAGGATTTTCCAGATAATGATAGACACGTCTGACCTCGCCTATATCTGTCGGATCAAACATCTGCGGCCTTCCAAGGTCAAGCGAAGCAATCTGCAGCATTTCATCCGCAGACAGTTCAAAGTCCCATATGTCAAGATTTTCCTTCATACGGTTCATATGCACAGATTTTGGAATGATAACCGTGTTCCGTTGTATATTCCAACGCAGGATAACCTGTGCCGTTGTCCTTCCATGCATTCTTCCAATATTTTCCAAAACCGGATTGCTGAACATTCCATTCAACCCTTCGGCAAAAGGCGCCCATGCTTCCGCCTGAATTCCATATTCTTCCATTATCTTTATATCTTCCTGACGTTGGTAAAATGGATGGATTTCCATCTGGTTGACTGCCGGAATGACATTCACATTCATGCAAAAGTCAACAACACGGTCCGGCAGAAAATTACTGATACCAATCGCACGGATTCTTTCTTCCTTATATAGTTCCTCCATTGCTTTCCATGAACCATAATAATCGTTAAACGGCATATGGATTAAATATAAATCCAAATAATCTGTCCCCAACTTTTTACAGGAATCCTCAAATGCTTTCTTTGTGTTTTCATACCCCATTTCCTGAATGTAAGCCTTTGACGTAATAAATAAATCCTGCCGGCTAACGCCGCTTTTTTTGACTGCCAATCCGACTGCTTCTTCATTCTTATAACTGCTCGCTGTATCAAGCAGCCTGTAACCCAAATGGAGTGCATCTAAAACAGCCTGCTCACATACCTTCAAGTCTGTCATCTGGAATACCCCAAACCCTTCCTGAGGTATTTCTACACCATTATTTAACCGAATTGTTCTCATGTCCCATATTCCTCCAATTTCTAAAAAGCTATCCACCTTTTCTGTTCTGAAACACATTGATATCCATGCCATTTTTATAGACGGCTTTTACTAATCGTAATCTTTCCAGATAACTTGGAAATATATTCTTCTCCAGAAATGACTGTCCCCAATTCATATAAATCCGATGCTGATTCCGCCGATTGATAGAACATAACCACATCGCCCCATGGCTCATAGTAGGATAAGGAACCTTTTTTTCCTTCCGACTTTGGCGTACCGCCCGTTTTTAATTCTTTCGGCGGATAAAAAATCTTTTCGTTATCACTGTAGTTCTCTACCTCCAATGTTAATGGCAATTGGGCATACAGCTCTTTTGCAGCCTGGCTGTTATTTAATTGATAAGCAACAGTATATTTGCCGGATTTTACAGTAATCTTAGAGCCTTTTGCTGTATTCGTTTTTTTCTTCCCTGTCACAGTAATATGGCAGGTCAGTTTCTTGTTTCCCACCTTCGCCTGCAATTTTGCTTTTCCAGCATTTTTTCCTGTAATCTTTACACTTTTCTTCCCGCCTTTGATCGAAATATTCTTTTTACCAGACAGAATTTTCCACGAAACTTTTTTTCCTGTATTTTTAACTTTTATCGTTGTGCTTTCTCCTGTTTCTAATGTAATTTTTGACTGGCTGAGACTGGTTTTTGCCGCTGCCTGGACGGATGTGCCTGCAAACAGGAATACAGCCATTAAAACAGCCAGACTTATTGCCAATACCTTATTATGCATATGTTTCATACGTTTGCTCCTTTTCATTACTGCCAAACCGCCATTTCTATCCTGCCGACCGGATTTTATACCTCAAATAGTCCAACTGGTTGATCTGGGTTTCTTTAAAATGAATTTCATCTAACACTTCTCTTCTTTTTTTATTCAGCATGGAAAGCCTATTCTTTTCTGTCAATTCTCCTTTTTGCAAGAGATACATATATTCTTTTACCTCTTCGGTTTCAAATCCAATGCCATGCAGAGTCATAATCATGCTTAGCTGTTCTATATCCTGATCGTCATATTCCTGTTTATCCAACGCCTTTTCTATGGTATTGTGCAGTCCCCATTTTTCATATTCTTTTAGAACATCCATCGGGATGCGGTAACGCTCACTTATTTCCTGCATTGTCATATTCCTGCCTCCTTCCCTATATGGTAGAATACTTTTTTTGCAGTGTAAAATACTTATATTAAATAATTAGAAATGCCCAAAACGCATAACTGGCCAGACAAAACATAATCCTAAGTCTGGCCAGATGATCAATTTATAAGTTTTCTTCAAAAAAAGTTCTTATTCCCTCACAGGCAGTATCCTCATCTGCACCTTCCACTGTCACTTCCACGGTTTGTCCGCATTTTACGCCAAGCCCCATTACAGCCATCAGCTTCGTTGCTTCTGCACTCTTTCCATTTATGCTGACTGTAATCTTGCTCTCATATTTTTTTGCCTCCTAAACAAGCTGTCCTGCCGGTCTTGCATGGATTCCAACCTCATCTTTAATCGTATAATCAAATGTTTTCATGTTGCATTTCCTCCTTAATCCAATTTTTCGCCATTGCTCTTTATTACCTTCTGATACCAGTAGAAACTGTCTTTTCTGCGGCGATCCAAAGTACCCTTTCCTTCATTGTCCTTATCCACATAGACAAGGCCATATCTTTTCGCCATCTCTCCGGTTCCGGCGCTGACCAGATCCGTGCAGCCCCAGACGGTATATCCCATCAGTTCCACACCGTCTTCCACAGCTTCTGCCATCTGCTTTATGTGTTCCCTCATATAAGCAATCCGGTATTCATCATGGATGCTGCCATCTTCTTCCACCTGATCCTCTGCGCCGAGCCCATTTTCTACAATCATCAATGGTATCTGCCATCTTCCGTAAAACTCATTCAACAGGTAACGCAGCCCCTTGGGGTCAATCGTCCATCCCCACTGGCTCTGCTCCAGATAAGGATTTGCCGGGCCGCGCATCATATTCCCATTGGCAACCGGCACGTCTGGGTCATCCGTTGCCGTGCTGCTGGAATAATAGCTGAACGTAAAGAAATCTACGCATCCCTCCTTTAATGCCTCGCTGTCCCCTGCGGCAAATGGAATTTCTATCCCCTTTTCTTTCCAGAGCCGTCTGGCAAAGGCAGGATATGCGCCCCTTACCTGGACATCCCCACAATAATAATTTGCTGTCTGCATGACCTGCTGCCCTTTCAGTACATCATCTGGCCTGCAGGTATATGGATATGCGATCCGGCTCAGCAGCATACAGCCCACTTTGTTTTCCGGATCAATCTCATGCGCCATCGTTACCGCTTTGGCGCTTGCCACCAACTGATGATGCAGCGCCGTATAACGCCTCTGCTCGTCATCCCAGCTTGTATCCAGGCCCGGTAATACCCCAACGGCCGTGTCCTTTCCCGGAGGAAGGATTCCCCCGCCCATCAAGTTGCCATAAGCCCCCATCTGCAAAATGTTAATCTCATTAAATGTCAGCCAGTGATGCACCAGCCCTTTAAACTCGGTAAACAGGGATTTGCAGTATCTCAAAAAGAAATCCATGATTTCCCGGTTTGCCCATCCCCCATATTCTTTTGCCAGATGATAAGGCATCTCATAATGGCTGATGGTCACCAAGGGCTGGATACCATATTTTTGACATTCTAAAAAGACATTCCTGTAAAAAGCAAGCCCTTCTTGTTTTGGTTCCTTTTCATCCCCGTTTGGGAACAGCCTGCTCCAATTAATGGACATTCGGAAACATTTAAAACCCATTTCACCATACAGGGCAATATCTTCTTTATAACGATGGTAAAAATCTACCGCCTCATGGCTTGGATAATGGTACTTAGGAAGTATGCCGTCTGTCACATGCCGGGGAGTTGTTTTTGTCCCGCCTGTCATAACGTCCGGAACAGAAAGCCCCTTCCCTCCTTCCTGGATTCCTCCTTCAAACTGATTGGCAGCCGTAGCGCCGCCCCATAAAAAATTCTCTGGAAACCTGCCCATAATAACCTCCTATTTTTTCAACTGTATGATCTTTGTTCCTGCCACTACTGTCCCTTCCGCCACAAGTTCTGTCGCTGTATAATCATCCGCATTCAACACAATCACTACCACGACATCAGGGTGTCCGGCATCCGCCACTGCCTTCCGGTCAAAAACAAGCAGCTCCTGTCCAGCATTTACTTCATCCCCTTCTTTTACCTTCGGATCAAATCCCATGCCGCCCATTTCCACCGTATCAACGCCGACATGTATCAGAAGTTCCATGCCATCGTTTCCTTCAAGGCCGATTGCATGGCCAGTATCTGACACTTGCACTATTTTCCCAGTAAAAGGCGCCCGCACAATGCCATCTTCTGGATAAATCCCCATTGTCCATCCCAAAACCCCTTCTGAAAATGTCGGGTCTGGAATATCCCCCATTTCAACTATCTTTCCATTTACCGGGGCGTATACCGTATTTTTTTCTTCATTTTCAATGGCTGCTGTTTCCTGTGCCTGTATTTCCACACTCTTTTCAAATTTTAACGAAAGAATAAATGTAATGGCTGCCGTAGATACTGCCGTAATCAAAAGCGAAATGATGATATTCCAAAAAAAGCTCATGGTATCATCACCGATATAAAGGAGCACTGCCGGAATCCCGGAAGAGCCTGTCGCAAAACGGTGTGTATGTGTAACTCCGGCATACAGACCGCCTAAGCCCCCGCCTATCATTGCCGAAATAAGAGGATATTTCTTCGGCAGGTTCAATCCATACAATACTGGCTCTGTAATTCCCATCAGCGCCGTAACGCCGGTAGACAAGCCAAGCTGCCTTGTTTTGGATTCTCTTGTACGCAAACCGACAACCAGCGCGGCAACTCCCTGTGCAATGTTAGAGCATACGCATCCCGGCCCAAAAATACTGTCAAAGCCAAGGCTTGCCATCTGCATACTTCCAAGCGGCGCAACCGCATGGTGAATGCCAAACATAACCATAACAGGGAACAGTCCCCCAATCAGCGCAGCAGGCGCCCAACTCGCATTTGTACTCAGCCAGTCAAAAACCAGCGCAAGGCCTTCGCCAACATAATCTCCTACCGGCCCTAAAACCGACAGCGCCAGCGTTCCCATAATAAGAAATGTAAACATCGGAACGAATACAAGGTTTACTGCCTTTGGGATCACTTTATTCAGCCATTTCTCTACAAAAGACTGTACAATAATAACGAGGATAACCGGGATAACGGTTGATGTATAAGATACCAGATAGAACGGTATCACACCAAAAAATTTTACCGGTTCATCTGCGGCTACTAATGCCATCCAATTTGCATGGCACATAATGCCTGCCACAGACATAGCCAGAATTGCGTTGCATTTCATCCTTTTTGCCGTTGTATAGGCCAGAAGGATTGGCAGAAACGCAAAGGTTGCGTCTGCAAAGAAATTTAATATGTAATAAGTCTGCGAATCTGAATTTACCAGATGGAATACGGTAAGCAATGCCATCAGCGCTTTCAGCATACCGGCTCCGGAAAGCGCTGGGACAATCGGCTGGAATACACTGGACACAAAATCAATCACATAGTCTACCGGCGACATTTTTTTTCCATTCCCTTTGTCCGGTTCTTCCTGCCCTTCCCTGTTCGGAACCAGTTTTTCTACTTCCTCAAACACCTCTGCCACATGCATACCTATGACAACCTGAAACATACCGCCGCTCTCTACTACCTGCGCCACCCCATCCAGGTTCCCGATACCCTCTTTATCCGCTTTTTCGGTATCTCTCAGAGTGAAACGGAGCCTTGTCTGGCAATGGCGCACGGCGCTGATATTTCCGCTGCCGCCCACTTTTTCCACAATCGTCCCTGCAAGGCTTTCATACTTTTTGCTCATTTGGATGACCTCCTTCTCTTATTATGTTTCCATCATACAAAACTTTTTTGACTATGTCTAATACCTATACTGAATTTTTAGAAATGCCTATTTCGAATGACAAAACCATAGCATAAAAAAAGAACTGTAATTTTTCCTTACAGTTCTTTACCAGCTTAACGATTGTCACATCGAAAAATATTTTTTCACATATCCAATAAACCGTGCCATTGCGGGAGAAAGCGTCTGGTTCTTTTTCCAGACTAATACGCATCCGCTAGCAATCTCCGGCTCCAGCGGCCTTAAGCACAGGCTCTCATGATTGCAGGTATACTCTATCATCAGGGCCAGCCCCATGCCTCCTTCTACCATCAAAGATTCATTATTGTGGGAAAGATTACATGTCGATGCCACCCGGATTTTTCCTGCCTCATCACCAAACCAGTTTTCCAGTAAATTGCGTACCGACTGACGCTTTGCAATAATGAGCGGCATACCTGCCAGATCAGGCGGCGTTATCTTTTCTTTCTCTGCCAGCGGACAGTCCCGGCGCATAAGGACATGCCATTTTTCCTGCAGGGGCATCCTTACAAAATGATACCTGCTGATTTCTACCGGTTCCAATAAAAGTCCCATGTCCAGGATGCCGTTTTCCAATCGTTCTGTCACATCATCTGCAATGGCAGTGTACATATGGAACACCACCTCTGGATATTCTTCCTGAAAAGAAGAAATCATCTCCGCTAACGGTTTCATATTCTGTGTTTCACCACAGCCAATGGATATTTCCCCGGACACTGTTTCTTCACCATGCACCAGTTCTTTTTCTGTCTTTTCCGTCAAGTCCACAATTTCCTGCGCCCTGCGCCTAAGCAGCATCCCTTCCTCCGTCAGCAATACATTATGCCTGCCCCTGCGGAAAAGCTTGATCCCAAGTTCTTCCTCAAGCTGCATCATCTGTCTGGAAAGCGTAGGCTGGGTGATATGCAAAAGATTTGCGGCCTTTGTAATATTTTCCTCCCTTGCCACAGCTAAAAAATATTTTAAAACACGCAGTTCCATAGCCATCCCCATTTCTTATAATGAAATACAATTCCTATCCATTATATTAACATGCTTCCAGCCTGAAATCAATGAACCCCAAGCCTTAAATCAGCCGGAATTGTTTCCATTTTCCTTTTTGAAAGCGAATGTAAAAAACCACAGCGCGGACGCACCAGTCCATGCACATTGCCCATGCAATGCCAATCACGCCCATATCCATAACAATGGCAAATAACAGCGAAAAAATAAGCCTTGCGCCAATCGTTGTAATTAATGACACCGCCATTGTAAATTTCACATCCCCGGCTGCGCGCATTCCTTTCCCCAACGGATCCGCAAAGGGAAAGGCAGCACAGTTAAAAATATTATGGATCAAAACCAGCATGACCGTCAGCGTTTTGGTTTCCTCAGCCACATCATAAAACTTCATGACAAAAGGCGTAAGGGCAAACACGGCCGCATTCCACACAACAGACATCAGAATTGTTATCTTTAAAAGTTTTCGGAAATAATACTCTGCCTGCTCCGTGTCCCTGCTTCCCATGCATTGTCCAATTACCGTAATAAACACCGGCCCCATCGTCACACAAACTAGGGCAGCCAAAGACCAGATGCTCTGTGCAATTCCATTCGCAGCAATTTGTGATGTGCCAAACAGCGCCACGACACTGCTCAGAGCCACCTTGACAAACTGGAAAATCCCCTGTTCCACGCCATTTGGCACAGCAATCCTTAATATTTTTTTTAACAGCCCGAAATTAAAACAGCCAATCCACCTCCATCTGTAACGGACACTGTTTTCTTTCCGAAAACAAAGGATTGTCACTGCCACTGCTGAAAATGTCCTTGCAATCAGGGAGGGATATGCTACCCCCGCCACTCCCGCATGAAGGACAAATACACCGAAAATATTTCCAATGATATTAATCAGGTTAGAAATAACTGCAAGATACATCGTCACAGTTGTTTTGCCAATGCTCCGAAAAAGCGCTGCGCCGGCATTATAAACGGCAAGAGCCGGATAAGAATAGGCAGAAATCCGCAGGTACACCAGGCAGGCTTCCATCACATCCTGTTCCACTTTTCCGAACAGAAACCTCATCAGCGGATACCCAAAAAGCAGGACGGCAGCCATAATCCCCAATGAAAAAAGAATGGAAGCCATGAAAAGCTGGCTGGCAGACTCTCCCGCCATTTCCCGCTTTTTCCCGCCAATATACTGGCTGACAATAACAGCTCCACCCGAAGCCAACGCCGTAAACAGGAAAATAAAAATCGTGTTAAAGGAATTGACCAAAGATACCCCCGACACCGCAGACTCCCCGGCAAAACTAATCACAAAAGTATCTGCCAGGCCAACCAATATTACCAGAAGCTGTTCCAGAAACAACGGGACAATCATCCTCTTTAAATCCTTATTGCTAAACATCATTCTTCACCTCTTTATCCATTGCCCATATTTTGCACAAGCCACATGATCCACTGTTTCCAATGAAGGGTACTTTCCAGACCTCTGTTCGTTTTTCCTATTATCATATTATAATTTCCCGTAAATGTCTAATGCTTATATCAAATTATCAGAAATGCGTAAAAAGCATATATACCCACTCCTTCCTTTCAACTAGATTTTAGATTTCATCATATATCAAATCAATTTACACATTAACAGATTTATATTATTACATTCCACCTTCATAACATAATATCCCGTCCTGCTTTTCGTTCCTATTTCAAAGAGTTATCCCGTATCGGGATAACCAGAGCAAGATTCGCCTGAGTTACTCAAAACCTACTTCGTGGATTTTGCTTACCCGGCAAACTTGATGGGGATTCCGTCTACGCTCTGCTCCGGTCTGCGCTAAACGGATGTCCACCGGACATCCAGCGCCCCCATGCCCTCGGTTCTGGCATACTTTCCAAATATGCAAGTTGGCTCCTATTAAAAATAGTCGTGGCGTGATTGTCCCAATCACGGAGAAATCTAAACATTTCTATAAAAAATCCTTTTTTCGTTTCCCATTGGCGTTCCCTAATCGGCTTATTTTATAGGAACTCTTTTTTAGTCCCTATAATTAGGAAAGAAATATCATTCTTACAATTTTCACAGAAAGGAACTATGCAATGGCAAGACCAAAGAAGGATAAGGAACTACGACACAAACACCAAATCATGCTCCGCCTTACCGATACGGAATATGAAATCGTCTATGAAAGCGCTAAAGCTGCGCACCTTCCACTGGCTGAATATGTCCGAAAACAAATTATGAAGCAGAAGGTCACAGCGAAATATGAGATTGTGGCAGACCTGCCGGAGT
>ERZ778511.1231-NODE-1231-length-18565-cov-3.679200_pt1 | contig 18565 bp, 15 predicted proteins | sample MGYA00510347_ERZ778511 | MGnify/ENA primary metagenome ERZ778511 (study PRJEB29527, sample SAMN07138967) | mouse gut metagenome | material: feces | host: mouse | place: China:Nanjing | collected 2016-01-25 ...
GCTCATCCCGGCGACGACTGCGCTCGGCTCGATCGATCCAGAGGGCAGGGAAAAGGGATTGAAGGCGGGGGCAAATGTCGTGATGCCGAACTTATCACCCGAGGGCGTCCGCAAGTGGTACGACCTGTATGAAAATAAAATAAGTACGGGAGAAGAGGCCGCCCAGTGCAGGGCGCTTCTTGAGAAACGGGTGGAAGAGGCCGGTTACCGGGTCGTGACCGAACGAGGGGATGTGCGCCGGCGGCTGTAGGGGGAAGATGATCATTTTTTAACATTCCAGAAGCCGGTTTTCGCAGATCCTGTCCTGACTAGAAGTCCTTTTGCTTTTAGGCTTTTAATTGTCCGGTTTACGGAACTTTTGCTTTTACCCACAACAGACGTGATCTCATCAATCGTTGCCTGCTTATGATTCATGATATAGGATAAAACGGATTGTTCTGTTTTAGTGAGTATGGGATATTTATTTACAGTGTCATTTACAGTGTCATTTACAGTGTCATTTACAGTGTCATTTCTGTATTCATACTGACGAATATAATATGGGTGGATCCGAAGCGTGGTACAGAATGACAGCCGTTCGGGATCCGTTTCAAATATAGGTTTGGGTGAGCCGTTTTGTTCCAACGCATTTAAAATCTTGCGGAAACCGGTATTGCGTCCTTCTGTCAGATGCATTTCTTTTAGAAATTCACCGATGCGCCGGTTTCGGTAACGTCTGTTAAATACACGGTAAGTCCGCAATCCTTCCTCTGTGATGGAACGATCTGCGCCAGGATGGCTGACAATTTCAATCCGATTTGGTAAAACACGAACTTCAATCGGTTCGCGTACATCATAGCCCTTGTGGTATACGGCGTTGCACAGACTTTCTTCAATCGCTGCATACGGGTAGTTGAAAAAACGGTCGGCTTCCGCGCGGTCGGGATGTTTGATGATCTGTTCTGTGATAACGGTATTGTGAATATATAATAATGCCTCACGAAGCTGTTGCTGAAGCGGGCCTTTAAAAGATTTTTCAATGATCTTATCACCACCCAGGTCATCTGGAAACTGCACAACATCAATCTGGGCATATGGAAAGAAGCGCTGTGGATCCAAGCTAAAGAACATCAATCCAACGTTTTTCGGTTTGGTGTACTCCGGTAAAGAATTTACAATATTCATGTTACGGCACAGTTCGATAAATTCCATATTCTTTGATTCTTCGTATAAAGAGCTGTTTACTTCTTTCAAATAAGCCTGGATCAAAGTGAGATTCAAATCGGTCAGGCTCGCTTCATGGTTGATCCTGTCATCAAAAGGAACTTTGTTTGCAAGACTGTAAAGATCCCGTTTTTCCTCTTCGGAAGGGGTTATGGTACTGGCCATTTTACGGATATAATAGACTCGTTCTTTCTCGCCTTTAGCCATGGACTTTGGAGAGGAATACGGGCGCAGATATCCACCCGGAGCCCATATGATAATGAATTTTTTCTCCATATAATCTGCAACTTCCACGATAGGAAGATATTCTGGCTGAATGCGTTTGCATTTGTTCAGCATATCTTTCAGGTAGTGGTCGATCTTTTCGGGACGAACACCGGGCAGGGAATCCGGGCGTCCGTCTTTTTCTTTTACGCCGATGACAATATATCCGCCGCCCCAATTGTCAATATCATTTGCAAAAGCGCAGATTGTTTTCAGAGAAGCCTCCGCATCCCATGTTTCCTTAAATTCAATTCTCGCCCATTCTACAGCATTTCCGGTGAGAAGTGTTTTGATATTAGTTGGAACAGCCATTTAAAATCCCCTCCATGTTTTTGTTATATCTATTATATACACTATGGAGAATAATATCAAGCAATTTTCTGTAAAATCCAGATCTCGGTTTCGTACTCGTTTCAGGCAGAGATTTCAGGAAGAACTCGGAAAAAATCATTGCGCCGGCGTGGAAAATCATGTATAATAACACTAGGATTTATGACAACCCGGACAGGGTGGATTTCAACTTTTATTATGTGGAAAGGGGATACCAGATGAGATTAGTGACTAGATCGGATTTTGACGGACTGGCGTGTGCCGCTTTATTGAAAGAAGCAGGCATCATTGACTGTTGGAAGTTCGCTCATCCAAAAGACTTACAGGACGGACTTGTAGAGGTGACAGAAAACGACTGCCTGGCAAATGTGCCGTTCGTGGAAGGCTGCGGATTGTGGTTTGACCACCATTCCAGCGAGCATGAAAGAAATCAGTTAGAAGGGAAATATAAAGGGGAGAGCCGGATCACGCCGTCCTGTGCCCGTATTATCTATGAGTACTATGGCGGACGGGAAAAATTTCCGCAGTTTGACGATATGATGGAGGCGGTTGACAAGGTGGATTCTGCGAATCTTACGCTGGATGAGATCCAGAACCCGACTGGCTGGGTATTGGTCGGCTTTATCATGGATCCGCGTACCGGACTCGGCAGATGGCGGAATTTCCGTATCCCGAATTATAAATTGATGGAAGAACTGATTGATGCGTGCCGCACGATGACGACGGATGAGATTCTTGCGCTGCCAGATGTAAAGGAGCGCATCGAAGTGTATTTCGAGCAGGCAGAGAAGTTTAAGAAAATGGTGCAGGCGCATACGAGAGTGGAAAAAAATGTGATCATATCCGATCTGAGAGGTGTCGATCCAATCTATTCCGGCAACCGTTTTATGATCTACAGCATGTATCCTGAGCAGAATATCTCGGTATGGATCGTCAATGGAAAAGGTGGAAAAGGCTGTTCGGCAGCAGTCGGTTACAGCATTCTAAATAAAACGTCAAACGTCGATGTCGGAAAGCTGATGTTAAAATATGGAGGCGGCGGCCATAAGGCGGTCGGGACATGTCAGTTTGACGATGAGCATATGGATGAGATGCTGCCGAAGCTTTTGGATGAGATCGTGAATTATAAGGAGTAATGTTATAAGGAACGCAATCGGAAACGGATCAAGGGTTATTCTCTATTCGCAGTAGGGGATAGCCTTTTCCTTTTCGGATTTTCGTGTGGAAATAATTTGACAAGATAAGGAGGAATCTACATTGGAAAACCGCAGAATGAAGGATATGACCGTGGGTTCACCGATCCGCTTGATTCTGGGCTTTGCCATACCATTATTTTTCGGTATGCTGTTTCAGCAGTTTTACAGCTTAATGGATATGATCATCGTGGGAAAGTTTTTGGGCGCGAAGTCTCTGGCCGCCGTGGGCGCTACCGGTTCGATCAATTTTATGATCATCGGTTTTTGCATGGGAGTCTGTAATGGCTTTGCTATCCCGGTTGCCCAGCGATTCGGGGCAAAGGATGAAAAAATGCTGCGGCGTTTTGTGGCAAATAGTGTCTGGCTTTCCATCATCTTTGCCGCTGTCATGACGCTGTCGGTTTGCCTGCTCTGCCGTAATATACTGATGTGGATGGATACGCCGTCCGATATTTTTGACAGGGCCTATCAGTATATTTTCATTATCTTTTTAGGCATTCCGGCGACTTATCTTTACAATCTCCTGTCGGGCATCATCCGGTCCCTGGGAGATTCCAAAAGCCCGTTGATTTTTCTGGTCATTTCCTCGGTGTTAAACATTGGACTGGATATGCTGGCGATCGTAGTATTTCAGATGGGAGTAGCGGGGGCAGCAGGAGCCACGGTACTCTCTCAGGCGATTTCAGGAGGGCTTTGCCTGCTTTACATGAAAAAGAAATATCCCATTCTGCGGATCCGAAAAGGGGAGTGGAAACTGCGGGGGAACTGTGTCGGGCGGCTGTGCAGTATGGGGATTCCTATGGGACTGCAGTATTCTATTACGGCGATCGGAAGCGTTATTTTGCAGACGGCCGTGAACAGACTTGGTTCTACGGCTGTAGCATCCATGACGGCCGGCGGTAAGATCGCGATGTTTTTCTATTGTCCCTATGATGCCTTTGGCGCTACGATGGCGACTTATGCGGGGCAGAACGTAGGTGCCTGCCGTCTGGACCGTGTCACAAAGGGGATGGTACATTGTAGTTATCTGGCCGCGGCTTACTGTGTGCTGGCCGCAGGTTTTCTCATCGGTTTTGGCGACAAGCTGGCGCTTTTATTTGTGGACGCCGCGGAGGTGGAGATCATACGAAATGTGTCAGAGTTCCTTTTTTGGAACAGCCTGTTCCTTATCCCGCTGGCGTTAGTAAATATCATCCGTTTTTCCATCCAGGGACTCGGTTTTGGCAAGCTGGCGATCTTTGCGGGAGTGGCAGAGATGGTGGGGCGGAGTGTTGTGGGATTCGGTCTCGTGCCCGTTTTTGGTTTTACAGCGGCATGCCTGGCCAGTCCCGTGGCCTGGATACTCGCGGACCTGTTTCTCATACCGGCGTATTGTTACTGCGTCCGGGAGCTGGATAAAATCATAGAGAAATAGAAGGTGCGAAGTCTGGTTGCGCCATGCCTTCTTCTGTGATAAAATGAGTTTCAGCGGGTTTATTAGCAAGTTGATTTAGGAGGCGTTGCCATGAGCATACCTTATCAGGTACCGGGGTTATTCCTCACGTCGTTGTGCCACGTGATCGTCATTTACCATATGCTGGAGCGCAGGTATACAAAAAGAAAATTTGTACTCTGCAGCTGCCTGTATATAGTTGGTTTTATCTGCATGGGCGGGTACGCCTATGTGGCAGGAGGGATCAGTGCGATACGCACTTATCTGTTGATCGCTGTATGCCTGTTTTCGTTTTTCTGTCTCGTCTCGCAGGAATGCTTTTCGAAAAAGTGTTTTTTATTTCTCACCTATTTCGGTCTGTTTTCCGTGTTGGATAACAGCGTGAAGTTGATGGTGGAACAGTTTTTTCCAAAACTGTCCGCGCCGGTGGGATATTATGTGGTGAATGTGCTGCGAACGGCGGCGCTCCTTTTGATCCTGATACTATATAAAAAATATGCGGCGCCGGTCATACGCTCCCTCGCGGATATCGGAAAGGGCAGATGGTGGAAGCTGGTGCTGATTTCCCTGATGTTTTATCTGTTACAGGCTACATTCAGTATTTTGGAACGGCTTGGTGTGCTGCCGGAACTGCCCCTGTTTATCATGTTTGTCACAGTCAGTTTCCTGATGTGCGCGGTATACGGCGTTGTATTCAGCAATATCAGTTATATGGAAAAGGATGCGGAGGCAGCGTTGATCCGGCAGAATGCGGAATATCTTTCCGCTCAGCTGTCTACCCTGCAGGGCGCGGAGGAAACGCACCGCAGATTCCGCCACGATATGAGACATCACCTGAACATGATCGCGGAATATGCAAAAAACGACGATGTTTCCGGCATTCTTTCTTATGTCAGGGAATACAGCGTTGAGGGTTCGGAAGCGGAAGTAAAACGGTATTCCGTAAACAGTACGGTAAATATGATCCTTTCCGCTTATGCAGGCAAGGCGGGGGAAAGCGGCATCCAATTTTCTGTCAGGTGTACTGTTCCGGAAAAGCTGGCAGTAAGGGATATCGATCTGATCGCCCTTTTGGGAAATCTGCTGGAAAATGCCCTGCACGGCTGTCAGAAGTGCGGGAAAGAGACCTCATATATCGAAACACAAATCCGTCTGCAACATGACAGGCTTGTCATTGTCTGTGATAATACCTGTCCGCAGGATCTCGAGATCGCAGATGGACTTCCCGTCCGCAGGAGCATCGGCATATCCAGTATTGCTGCCGTCTGCCAGAAGTATAGAGGTAATCTGGATTACAGGGTGGAAAATGGAGTCTGTTCCGTCTGCGTTGTCCTGAGCGTGTAGGACAATCCCTGGCGGGGTGATTTCCGTTTAAAAAACAAAAAATAATACAAAATTAAAAATTTTTCTTGACAAATAGACAAACATGATATATCATAGTTTTTGTGATGTGAAATGGTCCGTTGGTCAAGCGGCTAAGACGCTGCCCTCTCACGGCAGAAACAGGGGTTCGATTCCCCTACGGACTATGAATGATAACCTCGGGAACGTATATCAGTTCCCGAGGTTTTTTGCAGAGAGAAATGAAAATAGAAATGAGGAAGAGATGGAAGAAAAAAAGTATTTTAAATGGAACGAATTTCTCAGTTACTATAAGCCGTTCAAAGGTATCTTTGCGGCCGACATGTTTTTTGCCTTTCTGGGAGCCGCGACGACGCTCGTGATCCCGCTGATCGTCCGCTATATAACCGGGACGGTCGTTTATATGCCGAAAGACCAGATCCTTTCCACGATACTCGTGCTGGGGGCGGTCATGACGCTTCTCGTGCTGATCCAGTGCGGCAGCAATTATTTTATCGGCAATTACGGCCATGTAATGGGCGCGAAGATCGAGTACAACATGAGGAAGGAAATTTTTGAACACTATCAAAAACTTTCTTTTTCTTTTTATGATAACCAGAAGGTCGGGCAGCTCATGTCCAGGATCACGAGCGATCTGTTTGACATAACGGAACTTCTGCACCACGGGCCGGAAGACGTCGTGATCTCCTTTATCAAATTCATCGGAACGCTGGCGATCTTAGTCTGGGTGAACCCGAGGCTGGCGTTAGCCGCGTTCCTGCTCATACCGGTCATGTTCATTTACGCGTATGTGCTGAATAAGAAAATGAAGCGGGCGTTTAAGAAAAACCGTGAAAAGATCGCGGAGATCAACGCCGGCATCGAGGATAACCTCTCGGGCATCCGCGTTGTAAAATCGTTTGCCAATGAAGAAGAGGAACAGAGAAAATTCGCGGTCGGGAACAAAGGATTTCTCGACAGCAAAAAGAACAGTTACTTTTATATGGGGCAGTACCACGCCGGGCTCAATGCGTTTATTACGATGATCACCGTTCTCGTCGTCATCGTCGGCGCGGTATTTCTGACGGATGGAAGCCTGAATGCCCCGGATCTGATCACGTTTTTACTCTATGTGAACAATTTTACCGAACCGGTGCAGAAACTGATCAACTTTACCGAGCAGTTCCAAAATGGGATTTCAGGTTATGAGAGGTTCCGCGAGATGCTGGCCGTCGAGCCGGAGATCAAAGAGTCCGTTCATCCGGTTCAGGCAGAAAACATCAAAGGGGATATCCGTTTCGATGATGTCGGTTTCCGCTATGAAGAGGATCAGGAAAAGGTGCTGAGCCATGTAAGCCTGCATGTGCAGGCCGGGGAGTACGTGGCGTTAGTCGGTTCCTCGGGTGCCGGCAAGACGACGCTTTGCAGCCTGATCCCGAGATTTTATGAAGTGACGTTCGGAGCCATCTATGTGGATGATGTGGATATCCGGGAGTATTCTCTGAAAAGCCTGCGCCAGAACATCGGCGTCGTCCAGCAGGATGTGTACCTGTTTGCGGGAACGGTCATTGATAATATCCGCTACGGGAGGCCGGACGCGACGAGGGAGGAGATCATAGAGGCCGCCAAAAACGCGAATGCGCATGAATTTATCATGAACCTTCCGGAAGGATATGAGACGAATATCGGCCAGCGGGGCGTGAAACTGTCCGGCGGGCAGAAGCAGCGGCTTTCGATCGCGCGCGTTTTCCTGAAAAATCCGCCGATCCTCATCTTTGATGAAGCGACGTCGGCGCTCGACAATGAGAGTGAAAAGGTCGTACAGGGGTCATTGGAACAGCTGGCGAAAAACCGGACGACGTTTGTGATCGCCCACCGGCTTTCCACGATACGGAACGCGAAACGCATCCTCGTACTGACGGAGGAAGGGATCGCGGAACAGGGGACGCACCGGGAACTCATGGAAAAACGCGGGACCTATTACAGCCTGTATACGTTGTCGGGCGGCGCGGAGTGATGGCTGGCGTGAAAAGGCTTGCGAAAACAGCTGTAAATAGAAAAACGTTTGGATCGTTTGCAAAAATCGTTTGCAAAAATTGCAAAAAAGTATTGCAATTTGATTTTAACTATGATACACTGAAAATGTTGTTGATGGGTAAAATGAGTGGACGCAAGTCCACTCATTGTTTTTAGGTTACAAGAAAAGAGGGTTGCTTTTTGAGTAAACATCAGGAATACGAGAAGCGTACGGAGCAATTGATCCTTCCTATTTTGGAGGAACACCATTTTGAACTCATAGACGTGGAATTTGTAAAAGAGGCAGGAAGCTGGCATCTTCGGGCATATATCGACAAAGAGGGCGGAATTACGATCGATGATCTCACGCTTGTAAATCACGCGCTGGGGGATCGGATGGATCAGGAAGATTTTATCGAGGAATCCTACGTTTTGGAAGTGAGTTCTCCGGGACTTCTCCGGCCGTTTAAAAAACCGAAAGATTACATAAGAAACCTGGGCAATGATGTCGAGGTAAAATTATATGCGCCTGTGGAATGGGAGCAGGATGGAACGACGTATTCCGACAAGGAATTTATCGGTATATTAAAAGAATATGAGGCGCCGTCAGAACAGACCGTAAACGGCGGAACGATCGTTCTTGCCTTTGATGGCGAGGATACTCTGGAAATAGAAATAAAAAATATTGCATGTATTCGCAAGTCGATTGATTTTTAAGAGCAAACATGTGAAGTGTTCTAGCCTTTGATGGCGGGGATACTCTGGAAATGAAGTGAAATGGCGTGCGTGAATGGAGGCTAACAATGAAGGCGAAAAATAATAAAACGACAACGAACGGTAATCCGGAATTGATTGAGGCATTAAAGGCGATTGAAAAAGAAAAAGATATCAGCAAAGACATTTTGATCGAGGCGATACAGAATTCCCTGCTGGCGGCGTGCAAAGACCAGTTCGGAAAATCGGATAACGTCCGCGTCACCCTGGACGAAAACACCGGGGAATTCCATGTATATCAGGATAAAGAAGTAGTGGAAGAGGTCGAAGATGAGACGCTTCAGATTTCTATCGTGGAAGCGCAGGCAAAGTATGGGGAAACAGAGCTCGGCGCGAATGTGAGCATCGAGGTGACACCGAAAAATTTCGGACGTATTTCGGCGCAAAAAGCAAAACAGGTAGTGGTCCAGAAAATACGCGAAGAGGAGAGAAAGGTTCTGTTTGACCAGTATTATATGAAGGAACGGGATATCATAACCGGGACGGTACAGCGATATAACGGCGGAAACTATACGATCAATATCGGAAAGATCGATACGGTACTTACCGAAGCAGAGCAGGTGAAGACCGAAAGGTTCCAGTCCCATGAGAAAATAAAACTGTATGTGACCGAAGTGAGAGATACGACGAGAGGGCCGCGGATTACCGTGAGCCGTACCCATCCGGAGCTGGTGAAACGTCTGTTTGAAGCGGAAGTGGCGGAAGTACAGAGCGGTGTCGTGGAGATCAAAAATGTTTCGAGGGAAGCCGGTTCCCGTTCGAAGATAGCGGTGTACAGCAACAATCCCGATGTCGATCCGGTCGGCGCCTGTGTCGGTGTGAATGGGGCGCGCGTGAATATGGTAGTCGATGAACTTCGCGGGGAGAAGATCGATATTGTGGAATGGAACGAAAATCCGGCTATTTTTATCGAGCATGCGCTCAGTCCGTCGAGAGTGCTGTCAGTTACCGTGGATCCAGAGGAAAAGACGGCCGTTGTTATCGTACCGGACTACCAGCTTTCGCTAGCCATCGGCAAGGAGGGACAAAATGCCAGGCTTGCGGCCAGGCTGACCGGTTATAAGATCGATATAAAGAGTGAAACGCAGAGTTTGGATAGTTAAAAGATTTCGTCTGGAAGTTAGGAGTGGTTTTTGTGGTAAAAAAGAAAATTCCAATGCGGCAGTGTGTCGGATGCCGGGAGAGCAGGCCGAAAACGGAACTAATCCGCATCGTGAGATCCGAAGACATTGTGGGATGTGATGACAAAGAGAGCAGGTCGGTGTCGGTCGATGTGGACCGAACAGGGAAGGCAAATGGAAGAGGAGCTTATTTGTGCGATCGATTGGAATGTCTTCAAAAGGCGCGGAAAAACCACGGACTTGACCGGGCGTTTAAAATAAATATCAAAGATGAAATATACGATGATCTGGAAAGGCAGTTGAGTGAATGATTCAAGACAGGAAGACATTTGGAACACTGGGACTGGCGATGAAGTCAGGAAATGTAGCCAGCGGCGAATTTATGACGGAGAAGGCGATCCGTTCGGGAACGGCGAAGCTTGTCATCGTTGCAGAGGATGCCTCTGACAATACGAAGAAAAAATTTCGGAATTCATGCAGTTATTACCGGGTTCCTATGGCGGTATTTGGGGAAAAAGAGATACTTGGAAATGCGATCGGGAAAGAATTTCGGGCTTCCCTAGCCGTTTTGGATCAGGGATTTGCATCATCCATTAGTAAAAATTTAGATTTGGAGGAAATGTAGTATGGCAAAAATGAGGATATTTGAAATAGCGAGAAGTTTACAATCAAAAGATAAAAAAATCAAAAGCGGGGATCTGGTGAAACTTTTGAATGATAACGGTTTTGATGTTAAAGGTGCCAATAGCAACATTGAAGATGATGCAATCGCGTTTTTGTTGAAAACTTTTAATAATAAAAAGCCTTCCGCGAAACAGGAGAAGAGTAAGACGGCGCCGGAGCAAAGACCAGAGAAAACGGTTTCATCTGAACAAGTGGTGAAACAGTCAGACGGGCCGCAGGCCAGCGTGCCGGCGGCGTCTCAGGAAACGGCAGAAAAGCCGGGAAAAGAGACAGAGAAGCCAATACGGCAAATGTCGGAGGAGCCGAATTCGCATAGATCGGAAGAGTCCGGAACGCATACACAGGAGAAGAAGGAAACGAACATGCAGGAAGGACTGAAAGAGCAAATGACAGAGGAGTCGAAGAAACAGATGGTGGAAGAGCCGAAAACACAAAAGCCGGAAGAGACGAAGAAACCCGCAGCCGAAAAAGAGCAGCGCGATGAGAGAAATTCTTCGCAGGGAAATGTCTCCAATCCGAATCATACAGATCGGGGAGAACGCCGCGGCAATGGCCCGAAGTCGTCGGAGGAAAATAACGGCGGGCGTAGAAACCAGCCAAACGGTGGTGGTGAGCGCAGAAACCAGGGCGGAGACCGAAGGAATCAGGGAAGCAAAGATCGCAGAAACGACCGCCGGAATCAGGGAGCGGGCGGCCGCGGGAATAATGGAACGAGGAATAACGGGACACGCGGAAATGAAAACGGTGGAGACCGGAGAAACCAGGGGGCAGGAGACCGCAGAAATGACCGCCGCGGTCAGGGAAATGGCCAGGGAGGCGGAACCCGTGGCGGCGCGCAGGGGATGCGCGGAGGCTCACAAGGTGGGCGTACAGGTGCACAAGGTGGGCGTACAGGTGCACAAGGTGCACGTACAGGTGCACCTGGCAGAAGGCAGAATAATAACCGCGGCGGTGAGCGGGTGTTTGAGAGGTTTGAAAAGGCGCAGAGCGGTTTTGACGGGATCAAACAGGAGCAGAAGAATTCCCGCAAGAGGAATAAAAAGGCGCCGGAAAAGGGAACATACAAAAAGTCCAGTAAAGAGGAAATGAACCGTATACGGAACAAAAAAGATCCGAACCGCAAAGGCGCGTTCATCAAACCGGAACCGGTGGCAAAAGAGCCGGAAGAGACGATCAAGCAGATCACGATCCCAGAAAGCCTGACGATCCGCGAACTGGCGGAACGCATGAAGATGCCGGCATCGGCGCTCGTAAAGAAATTGTTCCTTCAGGGGCAGGTCGTATCGCTCAATCAGGATATTACATTTGAAGAGGCAGAAGAGATCGCTCTGGAATTTGATATCATCGCGGAGATGGAAGAAAAAGTGGATATGGTAGCGGAACTTCTGAAAGAGGAAGAAGAGCCGGAAGAGAAGATGAAGAAACGTCCGCCTGTCGTGTGCGTCATGGGACACGTAGACCACGGAAAGACGTCTCTTTTGGACGCGATCCGCGAAGAAGATGTCACCTCCCACGAGGCCGGCGGGATCACTCAGCATATCGGCGCCTATGTCGTGGAGAGCAAGGGAGAAAAGATCACGTTTCTCGATACGCCAGGACATGAGGCATTTACTTCCATGCGTATGCGGGGCGCGCAGTCTACCGATATCGCAATCCTTGTCGTGGCGGCGGACGACGGCGTGATGCCGCAGACTGTCGAGGCAATCAACCACGCGAAGGCAGCCGGTGTCGAAATCATCGTAGCGATCAATAAGATCGACAAGGCAGGCGCCAATATCGAGCGGGTAAAGCAGGAACTGGCAGAATACGAACTCATTCCAGAGGACTGGGGCGGAAGCACGATCTTCGTGCCGGTATCGGCCCACACGAAAGAGGGTATTGACCAGTTGCTGGAGATGATCGTCCTCACGGCAGAGGTGATGGAACTGAAAGCGAATCCGGACCGCAAGGCGAGGGGTATCGTGATCGAGGCCCGTTTGGATAAGGGACGCGGACCGGTTGCCACCGTTCTCGTACAAAAAGGTGTGCTCCGAATCGGCGACCACGTTGCCATCGGTACGGCGCACGGAAAAGTCCGGGCGATGATTGATCACCACGGCGAGCGGGTGAAGGCGGCAAAACCGTCTACTCCTGTAGAAATCCTCGGTCTGAACGGTGCTCCAGATGCCGGTGAGATCGTCGTGGCGACAGAGAGTGATAAGGAAGCAAAACAGATTTCCCAGGCATACATTGACCAGGGTAAGGATAAACTATTGGAGGAGACGAAAGCGAAGAAGCTTTCGCTCGACGGCCTGTTTAACCAGATCCAGGCAGGAAACGTCAAGGATCTGAACCTGATCATCAAAGCCGATGTCCAGGGTTCGGTAGAGGCCGTAAAACAGAGCCTGCTCAAGCTGAGTAATGAGGAAGTTGCCGTGCGCGTCATCCACGGCGGTGTCGGCGCCATCAATGAATCCGACGTGTCGCTGGCGAGCGCGTCGAACGCGATCATCATCGGCTTTAACATCCGGCCGGACAATACGGCGAAGGAGATCGCTGACCGCGAGAATGTGGACGTCCGCCTGTACCGTGTCATTTATGACGCGATCGAGGATATCGAGCACGCGCTCAAAGGAATGCTGGAGCCGATCTACGAGGAGAAAGTGATCGGCCACGTCGAGGTGCGCCAGACATTTAAGGCGTCCGGAGTCGGAACGATCGCCGGGTCCTACGTGCTGGACGGCAAGGTGGAGCGGGGCTGCAAATGCCGCGTTTCCCGCGGAGAGGAACTTATTTTTGAGGGCAACCTGGCTTCTCTTAAGAGGTTCAAGGACGATGTGAAGGACGTTGCCGCAGGCTATGAGTGCGGTCTTGTATTTGAAAACTTTAATGACATTCAGGAAGAGGACAGGGTAGAGTGCTACGTGATGGTAGAAGTGCCTCGTACCTGATAAATAGTGATGCGTAACCAAGCTGCAGCAAAGGGGCCAGTCGGACGGAGAAAAGACAGCTGTGGCAGAATGGGGGAAATCATGAAAAAGAACAGCGTAAAAAATATTCGTATCAACAGTGAGGTCCAGCGGGAGATGAGCCGGATCATCGCGGAAGAAATAAAAGATCCGAGAGTGCATCCGATGACATCGGTGATGGGGGTCGAGGTTACACCGGATCTGAAGTATGCGAAAATATTCATTAGTGTATTTGGGAGTGAGGAGGAGAAGGAAAAGACGATGGAAGGGCTGAAAAAGAGCGCTTCATTCGCCAGGGTACAGTTAGCAAAGAGAATGAATCTCAGAAATACGCCGGAACTTACTTTTGTTTTGGATCACTCGATCGAGTATGGCGTAAACATGTCAAAGAGGATTGACGAGGTCAATCATAAAAGGTAGGAGGGATACGATGAACGTTTTGCTGCGGGAAATATCAAAGGCAGAGACAATTGCCATTTGCGGGCATATCCGGCCCGACGGCGACTGTGTCGGCTCCTGTATGGGACTTTACTCTTATCTGTCTGACTGTTATCCGGAAAAACAGGTAACCGTTTATTTGGAAGAAGTGCCAGAGGCGTTTTCCTATTTGAAAAAGGACGAGGCATTCCGGCCAAAGGCGGATACATATGACCTGTTTATTTCTCTCGACTGCGGTGCCACAGACCGGTTTGGTGACGCGCAGGAGGTATTTCGCAGGGCGGAGAGGACACTGAATATTGATCATCATATCAGTAATGAAGAGTTTGCCGATGTAAACCATGTGGAAGCATCGGCAAGTTCTACGAGTGAAGTTTTGTGCAGCATGATGGAAATGGATAAGATCGGGACTTTTACGGCCGAGGCGCTCTACACCGGGATCGTTCACGATACGGGCGTGTTTAAGCATTCGAATACCGGAAAACGGACGATGGAGTTGACGGGACAATTGATGGAAAAAGGGATCCCGTTTGGAAAGATCATCGATGAGAGCTTCTACCAGAAGACATATAAGCAGCTCCAGATCATGGGCCGGTGCCTGCTAGAGAGTGTGCGGATCATGGACGGCCGCTGCATCTTCTGCGTTGTCCCGAAACGGATCATGGATTTTTACGGGGCGAAGCCCTCGGATCTATCCGGGGTCATCGATGAACTGCGGACGACCGAAGGAGTAGAAGTAGCCATCGTCATCACCGAGAGGGACGCGGCGGATTACAAGGTGAGCATGCGTTCAAACCAAGTGGTAGATGTGAGCCGGATTGCCACCTTTTTTGGAGGAGGCGGACATATCCGCGCGGCCGGCTGTGAAATGAAAGGCTCTCCGTTTGACGTCATCAACAATCTGACGGAACACATTGAGAAGCAGTTAAGAAGCGGTGGTGCGCAGGAATGAGGGAAACGATCGATGGGATCCTGAATGTCCACAAGGAAAAGGGGTTTACCTCGCATGACGTGGTGGCCAAACTCCGCGGGATCTTAAAGCAGAAAAAAATCGGCCATACCGGTACACTCGATCCGGACGCGACCGGGGTGTTGCCGGTATGTCTCGGAAAGGCGACGAAAGTATGCGAATATTTGACGGACCGCTCTAAAACGTATGTGGCCCGTGTCCGGCTCGGTGTCGTGACGGATACCCAGGATCTGACGGGGCGGGTGCTAGAAGAACATCCGGTCCGGGTAACGAAAGAGGAACTGACCGAAGCCGTATCCGCATTTGTCGGTGAGAACTGGCAGACGCCTCCGATGTATTCGGCGGTGAAGGTGAACGGAAAACGATTGTATGAGCTGGCGAGGCAGGGACTCGAGGTCGAGCGGAAAAAACGTAAGATCACAGTATATTCGTGCAGCGTTTCCGATTATATACCGGAAGAACAGACCTTTATGATGGAAGTTCACTGTTCCAAAGGAACATACATCCGTACCCTTTGCCACGATATCGGCGAACGTCTGGGCTGCGGCGCGGCGATGGCTTCCCTCGTGCGCACGAGGTCGGGCATCTTTTCGCTCGAGGAGGCGTTGACGTTATCGGAGATCGAACAAAAGGTGAAGGGTGGGACACTTTATGAAGCCTTGCTGCCGATTGATGCCATTTTTCATGATTATCCCGAAATCACCGTATCGCAGTCGGGACTCCGTTATCTTCAGAACGGAAATGCCCTGCGGCAGGAGTGGTGCGGGGAGGAAGGCGGCGCGGCGCACGGGGAGACCGTACGGATGTACGGACCAGACCGCACGTTTTATGCGCTGTACCGATATGACGGGAAACAGCGTATCTTTACAAATGTGAAGATGTTTTACCATGCTGCCGGCCAGTCATGACACGATTACGTTGCGGCGCGGAAAAGAGGAATGGATATGATCGTATTGGAAAAGATGCCATACCGGCTGGAACATACGGCGATATGTATCGGGAAATTTGACGGTTTGCACTGTGGGCACCGCGTGCTGATCGACAGTATCCGTCAGTATGAAAACAAACAGAAAGTCCTGTTTACGTTTTCGTTCCCGGATACCGGTTCGATCTACAGTGAGCAGGAAAAGCGGTTTCTGGCAGAAAAACTCGGGATCGATGTGTATATTAACTGTCCGTTTGATGACAGGCTTTCGCATATGTCACCGGGAGAATTTTTAGATCAGGTGCTACGGGGGCAGTGCGGCGCTGACGTGATTTCTGTCGGAGAAGACTTCCGTTTTGGATTTGGGCGGAGCGGGGACGTAAATTTCCTCCGCGGCCGCAGTGAGCGGGACGGGTTTACCCTGCACGTCTTTCCAAAGAAAGAGATGTATGGCGAGCCGGTGAGCAGTACCCGCATACGAAAGCTGTTAGGGGACGGAGAGATCGAGAAGGCGGGGGAACTGCTAGGCCAGCCGTATTTTATTTACGAAACGGTGTGCCACGGGAATCAGATCGCCAGAGCCATGCTGGATATGCCGACGGCGAACCAGATCCCTCCGCCGGGAAAAATACTTCCGCCCTTTGGGGTGTATGCCTCCCGGGTGCGGACAAAATATGGTGTTTATGACAGTGTTACGAATATAGGAAGAAAGCCGACGATTCCCGGAGAGAACGCGGCGGGAGTGGAAACTCACATTTTTGAGTTTGACTCCGATCTGTACGGTACAAAACTCTGTGTGGAACTGTATGCGTTTTTGCGCAGGGAACAGAAGTTTTCTGGCTTAGACGCGCTGCGTGAGCAGATGAAGACGGATAAGGAACGATGTGCAGCGTATTTTAGAACACGGGGCGTACAGTAGAAAAAAGAGCGCATAGCGGCGCAGAAATGGAGAATACTATGGAATTGGCATTGCAGATCATGGCAGGGGTTGGTTTGTTTTTATATGGCATGCAGCTGATGAGCGACGGCCTGCAGAAGGTCGCCGGCGGAAAGATGCGTACGATTCTTGAGAAATTAACGACGAATCCATTTATGGGACTTCTGCTCGGTATTGTGTTTACCGGTATCATCCAGTCGTCCAATGCTACGACTGTGCTCGTTGTCAGTTTTGTAAACAGCGGCCTGATGAACCTTTCCCAGTCGGTGGGCGTCATCATGGGGGCCAATATCGGTACGACCGTAACCGGCCAGCTCGTATCTTTTAAGCTGGACGCGGTGGCGCCGCTTTTTATCATTGTCGGTGTTGTTATGGTCATGTTTATAAAAAAACCGATGATCCGGCGGATCGGAGAAGTTCTGCTCGGTTTCGGCGTGCTGTTTTTTGGAATGTCCACGCTTTCTTCATCGGTGGACAAACTCAATGAGGTCGAAGCGATCAAGCATTTATTCAGCAGTCTGACCAACCCGTTTATCGCCGTGCTGATCGGGTTCCTCGCGACGTCGATCCTGCAGAGCGCGTCCGCGTCTGTCGGCATACTGATCGTGCTGGCCTCGTCGGGGCTTATGGATCTGAACATCTGTTATTATGTCATTATGGGATGCAACATCGGTGCCTGCGGTTCGGCGGTACTGGCGAGCTTAAGCGGAACGAAAGACGCGAAGCGTGCGGCGATGATCCATGTTTCCTTTAATGTGATCGGACTTGTGATCGTCATGGTACTTCTCGCGGTCTGCGGGGAACTGATCATGTCAGCGATACATGCGCTGTCTGCGTCGACGGCGGATATCGGTCTGCGCGCCGGCCGGGATGTGGCAAATATCAATACGATCATCAAAGTGTTCCAGGTGATCGTTCTGTTCCCGCTCAGCAAGTTCCTGATCCGGCTTTCCTATCTGATCATACCGGGCGAGGATGAGGAAGTTCATGGTATGGAACTCAAGTTCATTGGAAAACATGCGATCTTCAATCTGACGACAGCGCTCCCGCAGGCAGTGAGCGAGGCAGAGCGCATGGGGAAAATGGCTGTCCATAACCTGAACCGTGCGATGGAAGCTCTGTTGGAACGGGATGAGGAAGCACTCGAGGATGTTTACAAAAAAGAAAATGTCATAGATTACCTGAATACGGAAATATCAAACTATCTGGTGAAGATCAACCAGTTATCGCTTCCGATCCAGGACCGCAAACAGCTGGGGGCGATGTTTCATGTCGTAAATGACATGGAGCGGATCGGAGACCATGCGGAAAATATAGCTGACTTCGCGAAAACCGTTATGTCAGCGGACCTGAAATTTTCGAAAAAAGCGCAGAATGAACTGCGCCAGATGTTCGAAAAGGTCACGCAGCTCCTTACATATTCCATCAATATGTTTGTGACGGGGGACGATACCCACGCAGAAGACATACAGAAGCTGGAAAACGAGATTGATAAGATGGAAAAGAAGCTTCAGAAGAAACATATCAACCGTTTGGCAAATCATAAGTGCGAACCGCATGCCGCTATGATCTTCTCCGACCTGCTCAGTAATCTGGAGCGTGTCGCGGATCACGGTACGAATATCGCCTTTGCCGAGCAGGAAGACGAGGAGGAGTGATTTCCTTATGTCCATGATAGTTGTGTGCGCCGTGCTGTTCGCCGGACTGCTTATCTATGGCTATTGTTCCAATTTCTTTTTCCGGGCGGAGCATTACACAGTTCCGGTCTCCGGTTTGGAGCAGGAACGAAAGGTTCGGATCGTGATGCTTGCGGATCTTCATGGAACGGTATTTGGCAGGGACAATGAGCGCCTGATCCGAAAAATCGAGAACCTGTGCCCGGATATGATCTGTATCGCGGGCGATATGACCGTGAAAGACGGCAGGGGATCGTCGGCATGTATTGCCCTGTGCAAAGAGATCGCCCGTCTCTGCCCAGTGTACTAC
>ERZ778511.1232-NODE-1232-length-18538-cov-8.442244_pt1 | contig 18538 bp, 16 predicted proteins | sample MGYA00510347_ERZ778511 | MGnify/ENA primary metagenome ERZ778511 (study PRJEB29527, sample SAMN07138967) | mouse gut metagenome | material: feces | host: mouse | place: China:Nanjing | collected 2016-01-25 ...
CCCACTACCAGGGCGGCAATGATAATTGCTGTTACATTCATTTTATTCCCTCCTAAATCATTCCTGAGAATCCCATAAAGGCAATTGACATTAAGCTGGCTGTAATTAGCACAATGGCTGTTCCCTGAAAACGCTTGGGAATATCATTATATTCAATTTTCTCACGAATGCCTGCCATAATTACAATCGCAATAAAGAATCCAACAGAGGTTGCAAGACCGTTTACCACACCCTGCAGCAAATCATAGCCTTTGCTTACATTGTTCAGAGCAACACCCAATACAGCACAGTTTGTAGTAATCAGCGGAAGGAACACGCCCAGGGATTCATACAATGGAGGCATATTTTTCTTCAAAAACATTTCCACGAACTGCACCAATGAGGCAATGACAAGGATAAATACAATGGTCTGCAAATATTCCACATGGCAGGGACCCAAAATAAACTTATAAATCAGACCAGTAACAAAGGAAGCCAGGGTAATAACGAAAATAACCGCGCCACCCATTCCGGCTGCTGTTTCTGTCTTTTTGGATACTCCAAGAAACGGGCAGATACCCAAAAACTGGCTTAATACTACGTTATTTACAATGGCAGAGCCGATTGCTATAATCAATAATTCTTTCATCTATCCTGCCTCCTATTCTTCTGACTTTTTCTGTGATTCCGGCAATTTTCCGGTACACATTGCTGACTGAGAACAGCTTGCACAGTCTCCAGTAAGACATCCAGAAGGAGCTGCAAGGGGTTTGCCCTTCTTTTCCATTTTTTCCCGAACAACATTCATGCCTGCAACCAGAAACGCAAGTACAAGGAATGCACCTGGCGCCATAATGAACACAGTAATTCCAAGATTAGCTCCTAAAATCTGGCGGATTAATCCAATAAAGGTAAGACCAATGGTAAATCCAAGACCCATGCCAAGTCCATCAAAAATAGAAGGTGTAATTGGATTCTTGGAAGCGTAGCTTTCGGCTCTTCCTAAGATAATACAGTTTACCACGATCAAAGGAATATACACACCCAAAGATGCAGAAAGGGCTGGTGTATACGCCTGCATAATAAACTGCACGATGGTAACAAGGGAGGCTACCACTACAATATAAGCCGGCATACGCACGCCGTTTGGAATCACTTTACGAAACATAGAAATCAACAGGTTGGACATTACCAGTACCACTGTGGTGGAAAGGCCCATGCCGATTCCATTGACTGCGGAAGATGTCACCGCCAAGGTAGGACACATTCCAAGCATCAGCACAAAGGTAGGATTTTCTTTAATAATACCGTTATATAAACGTTCTACATATTTATTCATACTTAGTTACCTCCCTGCAAAGTGCTTCTAAAGTACACCAAACATGCATTTACGCCGTTTGTGACTGCTCTGGAAGAAATGGTAGCTCCCGTGACTGCCTGAATCTCATTTTCGGCTGCCGGAGCTGTCTTTACTACAGAATAAGTCTCTTCAGACTTTCCTTCAAACTGAGAATAGAATGGCTCTTCCTGCACCAGCACACCAAGACCTGGTGTTTCGCTGATAGCCGTAATGGAATAACCATTTAACGTCCCATCCTTTTGGATACCTACAGAAAAAGAAATATCTGCCTGGCTTCCTTCATGGGAAGTTACATTGATCACATATCCAAGCACATTGCCAGATCCGTCCAATGCTTTGTTCACTGCTGTAATCTCATCCTTGGAAAATTCGCTTGCCGCAATAATCTCCGCCGCCTTTGCCAAATCAAAATTCTCATCTTCTTCAAAAGAAGCTGCATCTGCGAACACTACTTTATATGCTTCATCCAGAGCAGCTTTTTCTGCTGCTGCAATAGGCTCTTTGGTAATATCATAAACCACGCCCAGCAGAAATCCCAGCACTAAGGTAAAAGCGGTTAAAACCAACGCATCATGCACAATCTTTTTATTCATGCTATTTTACCTCCTTTTTCTGGCCAAATGCCCTTGGAATGGTAAATTTCTCAATAATTGGAACCAGAAGATTACCTAAGATAATTGCAAAAGAAACCCCTTCTGCATTGGCTCCGAACAGACGGAACAATCCTGTTAGAATTCCTAAAACAATCCCAAATACAACTTTTCCCATAGGGGTAATGGGAGAAGTTACATAATCTGTTGCCATGAAAAATGCTCCCAACATCAATCCACCACCACACAGATGAGCGGTAAGATAAGTCATATCAAAACCATGTCCTCCGAACAACAGCACAAATACACCGAAGGAAACAATGTAGCTTGCTGGAATGGTCAAATCGATGACCCCCATCAGAATCAGGAAAATTGCTCCAATTAAAATCGCAATTACACTGGTCTCACCAATGGTTCCTGCTGTGGTTCCCAGAAGCATCTTCATGGTATCCACACTCTCCCCATTCTTTAAAAGCGCCAAGGGAGTAGCTCCTGTTACACCATCATAGGTAAAACTGGTCATTGTTCCTGCAAAAGACACAAGTAAAAAGCATCTTCCGCCCAAAGCCGGGTTCATAAAGTTCTGTCCAAGGCCACCAAAAAGCATTTTTACAATCACAATGGCAAATACGCTACCTAAAACTGCCTGCCAAATGGGTAAGGTATGAGGCAGGTTCAATGCCAGCAATAACCCAGTCACCACTGCACTGAAATCATTGATGGTACTTTTTTTCTGTATAAGCTTTTCAAAAATCCATTCCGAAGCCACACAGGTTGCAACACATACTAAAATTAATATCAACGCCTGTAACCCAAAGTTCCAGATACCAAATAAGCTGGCGGGCAGCAATGCGATTGCCACATAAAGCATTATTTTGGCAGATGTATCTTTGGAACGAATGTGGGATGACGATGATACATTATACAGATCACTCACAATAAGACACCTCTTTCTTCCTAATTTTATAAAGGTATCACGCGTATTTCCATGCACTTTGCACTAACGCGTGAGCTCACAATCAACTTACCTTATAAATTGGTTGCAAATTATATTTTCGTAAATAGCTATTTCTTTCTCCGCTCTGCAAGAATCTGTTTCTTCATGGTACGGATAGACTGTGCCAGCGGGATTTTTGCTGGACAGATATAACTGCAGCTTCCGCATTCGATACATTCCATGCCGTTCCACTTTTCGAATCCTGCCATATCACCATAACCTGCCATTTTTGCAAGTCTTGTAGGAATAATCTGTTCTGGGCATGCAGATACGCAACGGCCGCAATTGATACATGCTGTCGTCTCACTTGCTGCCACATCATCCTTTGCAAGACAAAGCAGGGAAGAAGACGTTTTGGTAGTTGGAATATCCAACCCAAACATGGAAAATCCCATCATAGGCCCGCCGGAAATAATTTTCTCAGGCTGTACCTTAAATCCTCCGGCTGCTTCCAGAACTTCCCCATAGCTCATACCTAAACAAATATCAAAATTCCCTGGCTCTGCCACTGCATCTCCTGTTACCGTAAAAATACGGTTCATTACAGGCTTGCCCAGCTTTACCGCTTTATAAATCGAAATTAAGGTTTCTACATTGTCTACAATACAGCCTGCATCTGCTGGAAGCATCGTAGAATTAATTTCCCGGTGAGTAGTCGCATAAATTAACTGACGCTCACCACCCTGGGGGTACTTTGTTTTTAACGGGCAAACCTCCATCCGGGGCTCATCCTTTGTCAACTCCTGCATCTTCGCTATACAATCCGGCTTATTGTCCTCAATGCCAAATAAGCCCTTGGCATGATCAAACAATTGCAGAACAATGCGCATTCCTTCCACCAGCTCTTTGGGATTCTCCAGCATACGCCGATAATCCGCTGTCAGGTAAGGCTCACATTCCGCGCAGTTTGCGATTATGTACTCAATTTTATCTGGCTCCTTAGGAGACAACTTTACATGAGTCGGGAATCCAGCTCCACCCATTCCGACAACGCCTGCTTCTTTTACCTTTCCAATAATGTCTTCTTTGGAAAGAGCAGTCACATCTTCTACTGCAGAATACTCTACTTCCTTCATCTCTCCATCATTTTCAATAATGATGGAATTCACCATATCCCCTACTGCCCCTCTGCGCGGCTGAATTGCCTTTACCTTACCAGATACGGAAGAATAAATCGGTGCAGATACAAAACCGCCAGCTTCTGCAATCTTCTGTCCCCGTAGCACGGTATCACCAACAGCTACCACTGGACTTGCTGGCGCCCCTATATGTTGAGAAACCGGAAATACCAGCTCATCCTTGGGTAATAGCTCACGTATTGGCTTATCTTTGGAAAATTCTTTTCCATCGTGCGGATGGACACCGCCCTTAAATGTCATAAGACCCATTTTTCGTGCCCCACTTTCTTTAAAAATATTTTTAAGGAATGAAGTCAAATACTCCTCAGCAAGCTTAGCTTGTTCTTTCCGCCCCAAGGGGGAGGACTGGTATTTGACCCTCGCGGCATTCGCCAAATATCCGCCCAAGGGCGGCTGCCTGGCTCATTGCACGCGGGAATAAAATATATTCATGTCATTCCTAAGTCCAGCCTTCTACATGCTTGTGCAAACTGCTGTCCATCTTAACTGAATATATTTTATGCCTTATGATAAGTCATAAGTCAATAATTTTGATTATAGCACATTTTATTATCTGTAGCACATTTTTTTTCGATAAATTTGTACTTTTTTCAACACAAAACAAAGGGCGAGAACATATCCCATATTTTCTGCTAAGAAGCTTTCAATGGATTGCCATAAATTGGAAATCTAAGTATAATTTTAAGTAGCCCACACGGGGAGTGACAGCAAAAATCACCTATTTCTTTTCAAATATGGATTTTTACTTAAACACTATTAACATAATTATAATACTACGCTCTTTATTTTAATACGGAATTTACCATATTCGGTTATTTTTTATTGATTTGATAGACGCAAAACCTTTTATAAGTCCTCACAAATGTTTATAAACCAATGCGAAAATGGCTTAAAATCAAGGGTTTCCGCATATCTTCATTTTTCTTGTCATATCTCCGCATAAGATGTTTTTGTAAGACCGGGCACCATTTTAGCACCACAGAATATAAGGAGGACGACATGAAAAACGAACTTTTGACTAAGGGTATTATACTTCCGTCCGGCGAAGTCGGCAAGGATAAGTTAACGGAATTGACTGAATTTCGTCAACAATGACAACAGAATTGGAAAGGTAATGCATCCGCCGAATGATGTTCCAATATCCACTTATCATTACCAATTGCCACTCGGAACACCTGGGCATTTTGTTCTGCGATACTAATATAAGGAGATACATAGATTATGCGCTCTATCTCCTGATGATATTTGCAATACTCCAATCCATAGGCAAGGCTGCTCAACGTCTTTCCGCCGTCGGTAGGAATGGGCAGACAATATATTCCAGCAGGGTGTTTGGCAAACCCTATGCATTCCTCCAAAAGAATATTTCTCCCATCAAATATGTTCTTCTCTTTCTCTGTTAATTTTGAATTGGCGATAGATTCCTTCTTTTTTTTCCATATATTTGAGAAAGTTTTCTCCAGCTTTCTCAAAGATCTCTTGGGGTGTAACTTCCGATTGTTTGACAGAGTATCCACGTGGTTCATAAAATCTGAAGTAGCTTCCCAATCAGAGTCAATCAATATGGACAACATCAGACGCTGCAAGCATGCCAGCAGAAATAATTTACAATCCACCAGCATTCCCTTTGCCTTCCTGTGAAATTTATCAATCAATAAAGGTTTTAATTTTATCCATATCTCTTTTATTTTCTTCCAAATCAAATGAAATTCTTCAGACGCTTCTTCAAAAATTCTGTCAAGTTCATATTCATCCAGATAGTCTCGTTTTGCATTCTGGAAGGCTTCCTCATAATCCTCCACCTGACTCAGCCTTTTTGAAAACAAATCACGGTGTTCTATGTCAACACAGTCAAATAAGCCATGATGAGCCGCTATGGTATACGAAATCATTTCAATTATGTATTTCATATCCCCGGATTCCTCTGGATATTTGTCATAAATATATTTTGCCCCTGTTGACGCATGTGCAATCGTACCCTTTAATTTTTTCTTTGTAGATTCATCCGCCTGCAGGTAATCAGTAAAAATTTGCTTATTTTTTCCCATATCATGAAGCAAGGCGCACAACGACATAAGCTGTGAAATTCCACACCACTTTCCTTTTTTTCACACAAAGAAATTGTCTTTTTTGTATGTTCCTCTACGATTTGATAATTCGCAAAATTTATTATATAATATTCACATACATTTTTTTGCCCATTCCAGATGTCAAGACAGTCTGGCATATTATCTTCAAATGATATGATAAATCCACAGAACGGAGGCTCCCAATGAAAACCTGGCAGACAGAACTTACACCTTTTTCCAATAACCCGTATGTCAAAACATTCTTCACCCCTTCCTCAGTTTTTTTTGATATTGAAACTACAGGATTTTCTGCTTCCCACAATCAAATCTACATGATTGGATATGCCTATCAAAGAGAGAGCAAGATATTCATTCATCAATTATTTGCAGAAACTCCTTCGGAAGAATCAGAAATACTCGCTGCCTTTCTGGATACTTTATCCAGTTACGACACCTTGATTTCTTTTCATGGGACAGGCTTTGATGTTCCCTTCCTAAAAGACCGCTGTGCCCACTACAAAATGCCGGAACATTTTGATTCTTTCCGGCATCTTGACATTTACAAAAAACTTTCCAAATATAAAACGATTTTTAATCTTCCGAATCTGAAACAGAAAACCCTGGAAAAATTTCTGGGCATTGCAAGGGAAGATTTATATTCCGGCGGAGATTTGATTTCCATTTACTTAGAATATGCAAAGCTCTCTTTGAAAAACAATGGAAGCAACCACAAAAATGACGCAGCCTCCTTCCTTTCTTCCGAAGAAGCCTGCGCCCTTTTAAAACTACATAATTATGAAGATATAGAAGGGATGATAAAGCTCCTTCCACTCCTTTCCTATCCACGTTTTTTCGAAGGATATTTTCAAGTTTCCTTCTGGGAAACACACAATTGGAAAACTTATGAGGGAACAGACGGACTAGAACTGATTCTCTCCTTGGAGCTGGAGCTTCCCCTGCCAATGCCTTTCACCCATCCCCTCGGAAAGCTCTATGTTTCCGGCTCCTCCAATCAGGTAAAACTACGAATCGAACTCTTTGCAGGGGAATTGAAATATTTCTACCCAAACTACAAAGACTATTACTACCTGCCTGCTGAAGACATGGCAGTCCACAAAAGCGTTGCCGCCTATGTGGACAAAAATTACCGCACCCAGGCAACTGCAGCCACCTGCTACAGTAAAAAATCCGGCTGCTTCCTGCCCCAATACCAGGAACTATTTTCCCCTGCCCTAAAGCAGAACTATCAGGATAAGATTTCTTACTTTGAACAAACAGAAGCCTTTACAAGCTCCAAGGAACATCTCAAAAAATATGCGCTGCATCTTCTGGAACAATTTTAGAAGACAAAAATACCATGGTCTCATAAGGTTTAAGCCTCTTAATTTCCATTTTTTCCTCCTGAGCATAATTGCCAAGGAGATGGCGATACCCTGTGATGGAAATTGATTCTTGTAAGTCAACCTCCCTTCCAGTGAAATTATTCACAACAAGAAGCTCCTGGTCTTGGAGCTTCCGTTTGTATGCGAAAATTTCCGGCTGCTCCTGATACAGAAATTCTACTGTGCCCTCCTGAATCACTGCATACTGTTTCCGTAAAGCTACAAGTTTTCTATAATAATGAAGGATAGAATCCATATCCTTTTCCTCCTCTTTTACATTGAGGTAAGAATAGTTGCCAGGTATATCGATCCACGGCTTATGTGTGGAAAATCCTGCATGTTCCCCAGAATCCCACTGCATCGGCGTTCTTCCATTATCCCTGGAACGCTGCCGTAAAATTTCCAATGCTTCCTCCTTGGTTTTTCCTTTTTCCAACAAAATATGGTAATAGTTAATGCTCTCCACATCCCGATATGCACAGATATCATGATACCCAGCATTTGTCATGCCGATTTCTTCCCCTTGAAAAATGTAAGGAGTTCCACGCAGCAGATGAATACAGGTTGCCAACATTTTTGCAGAAGGTTTCCAATACTCTTTTTCATCTCCCAGCCGAGATACGATTCTGGGCTGATCATGATTGCACCAAAACAAAGCGCTCCATCCATTTCCTTTTTCCATTTTCCCCTGCCATGTTTCAAACAGCTCTTTTAATTTCCCATAATCCGGTTCTGCCAGCTCCCATTTTTCCCCATCTTTATAATCCACTTTCAGATGATGGAAATGAAAACACATGGACAGCTCCTTTTCTTTGGGATTGGAGTACCGGATACAATGTTTAAGGCCCGTGGAAGACATTTCTCCCACTGTAACCAACTCATCTATCCCAGTATCCGTCGTCAGCTCTTTTAAAAAATCATGTACATGAGGTCCATCCGAATAGAATCTCCTACCATCTCCATCCGTATCATCCGTAAAAACCTCGGGCTTGGAAATCAAGTTCACCACATCAAAGCGGAATCCTTTAACTCCTTTTTCCTTCCAAAACCGAATAATATCTTTTAATTCTTCCCTTACCTTTGGATTCTCCCAGTTCAAATCCGCCTGGGTCACATCAAACAGGTGAAGATACCATTTTTCCAAAGAAGGTACATATTCCCATGCAGATCCGCCAAATTTTGACTGCCAGTTGGTAGGGGGCGTTTCTTTTGTCCCATCTTTAAAAATATAATAGTCCATATACTCCTTCTCCCCTGCCAGGGCTCTTTGAAACCATTCATGCTGGGTAGAGGTATGGTTAAATACCATATCAAGCATAATTCCTATTCCCCGTTCTGCCGCCTTTGCAATAAGCTCCTCCACATCCTCCATAGCACCAAAAACTGGATTGATTTCTCTATAATCCTCCACATCATACCCGTTATCCTTTAGAGGAGACACGAAAAAGGGAGTGCTCCAAATATAGTCAACGCCCAGACTTTGTATGTAGTCTAACTTTTGAATGATTCCTTGAATATCACCAATACCGTCTCCATTACTGTCACAAAATGATTTGGGATAAATCTGATAAATTGTACTTTTCTTAAAATTTTCCATAATTCCCTCTCTCTGAGAGACTGTTGCAAAATAAGAATTTTCTACACCATATAGTACAAGTTTCTAATTCTTATATTTTACAACGGCCCCACTTTCTTTTACTTATTAGATTATTCTAATTCTGCCAAAGCTTTTGTATATTTTCTTATTCAAATACCGCCACTACCGTTTCCTTTGCTTTTCCTTCTATTCCTGTTACAAACCGGAAATTCTCTGCACTAGCTGGCTCCGTGATAATGCACACGGTTGTATCCGAATGCCCCGCCGCCTTAATCTTGTTTCTGTCAAACTGAATCAAAGGCGTTCCAGCTTTTACCCTCTGTCCCTCTGACGCCAGATATTCAAATCCATCTCCATTCATATCTACCGTATCAATTCCCACATGAAGAAGTATCTCTATGCCATTGGAAAGGGTCAAACCGCAGGCATGCTTGGAATCCTGCATCAATACACTTACCGTTGCATCCACAGGCGCATATAAGGTGTCGTTTTGGGGAATCATCGCCAGTCCTTCTCCCATAATCCCTTCGGAAAATACCCCGTCATTTACTTCTTTTAATGCAATCACCTTACCAGTAAGAAAAGCCTTTAACTCTTTCTCACGATGCTCCAACTGACTTTCCTTCTCACAGACAATTTCCTCTCCAGAAGCCATCTGGGCATCATAACATGCATCCCCCTGTAATTTTTTCTTTCCCACAAGAATTGTCAGCGCAAAAGGCACTGCAATTGCAATCACCATACAAATTGCAAAGCTCCCCATAAAAGTAGGATGAATCGAAAGAATCCCTGGCAGACCACCTACACCGATTGCATTTGCAACTATTCCCATTGCCACGCAAACGACAGATGCACAGGCAGAACCAACCATTCCACAGACAAATGGAAACACATTTTTCAAATTGACGCCAAAGATGGCTGGTTCCGTTACTCCCAGATAGCAAGAAATACAAGATGGCACATTCACTTCCTGCGCTTGTGCATTCTTTCTTTGCAAGACAATCATACCAAGAACCGCCGAACCCTGTGCAATATTTGACAGTGCAATCATGGGCCAGAGCATCGTGCCTTCATAATCTGCAATTAACTGCAAATCAATTGCATTTGACATATGGTGAAGCCCTGTGATAACCAACGGTGCATACACAAAACCAAAAACTGCCCCAAACACAATCTTGAAACTTCCTGTAATTCCTGCGTAAACCACAGAAGATATGGCAGAACCAATCTTCCAGCCAATGGCCCCAATATAAAATGAGAAGCCATAACTGCTAGTAACAAACTACAAAACGGAACTACAATCATAGACACCACCTGAGGCGTTATCTTTCGAAAAAACTTTTCCAGATACACCAGGGTAAACGCTGCCAATATAGCTGGAATCACCTGTGCCTGATACCCAATCATATTAATCTGAAAAAATCCAAAATCCCAAAAAGGTATCTCAGTTGCTCCTGCCACAGAATAAGCATTCAAAAGCTGTCCAGACACCAACGTCAGACCTAGTACAATTCCAAGCATCTGTGTGGTGCCCATCTTTTTGGTCACTGACCAGCAAATCCCCACCGGAAGCATATGAAAAACTGCTTCCCCGATCAACCACAAAAAACTGTCAATTCCTGTCCAAAACTGGCTCATATCACATAAGGTCTTGGCGCCGTTTTCAAACAAATACAGACTGTCAATACAATTTCCAAAGCCCAAAATCAAACCACCTGTTATAATGGCCGGGATTAAAGGTGCAAAAATTTCGGCCAGTGCCGTAATCATTCTTTGCAGCAGATTTTGATTCTGTTTCGCTGCATTTTTTACCGCGTCCTTTGACACTCCTTCTATTCCTGACACAGCAATAAAATCATTGTAAAAATCTGCCACGGTATTTCCAATAATAACCTGAAACTGCCCAGTCTGTGTAAAACTACCCTTTACTACTTTCATAGCTTCAATTTTCTTCACATCAGCCTTTTGAGGTGCACGGAGCACAAACCTCATCCTTGTCATACAATGTGACACTGCTGCGATATTTTCTTTTCCACCCACCAACTGCAACAGTTCCTTTGCATCTTCTACATAGTTTGAATATACCCAGTCCCGCCACCGTCCAGACTATTTTCGTTTCCAGGATAATGCAACACGACGTACCTCAAACAAATCGGACAGATCTTAAAACAGGCGCACAGAAATTTTCTGTGCGCCTGTTCATGATTCATTCCAAATCATTACACTTTCTGAAAAAAGAAAGACTGTTTTCTCTGATAATTCAGTTCTCTGTAGTTCATAATCTGCTCGGTACTGCCAATAAAGAGTATTCCATCTTTTACCAATGCGGCATTAAACTTCTTGTAAATCTCTTCCTTGGCATCCTCTGTAAAATAAATCAGCACATTCCGGCATACAATCAAGTGGCACCCTGTAGGATAAGGGTCTTTCAGCAAATTATGTTCCTTAAACTCTACCTGGCGTTTGATTTCATCCGCAATTTTGTATGAATTACCCACCTTGGTAAAATATTTCTTCTTAAATTCTGGCGGAACTGCAGCAATACTCTTTTCGTTATAAAGCCCCATCCTTGCCTTATCCAATACCTGCTTATCAATATCTGTTGCCATAATCTTAATCTGGCTTAGCGGAATATGCTTGGATAAAGCCATTACCAACGAATACGGTTCATCTCCTGTGGAACAAGCAGCGCTCCAGATTTTTAAGTTCTTGCCAAACCGCTGAATCAATGCTGGGAATACTTCTTTGTCCAAAATTGTCCACTGCTCTGCATTCCGATAAAATTCTGATACATTAATCGTCAGGAAATTCACAAACTGTTCGAACTTCTCTGCATCCTTCTTAATCAATGCTACATAATCTTTATAGCTAGTGATATTATTCTTGGATATCAGCGTCTCAATCCTGCGCTTCATCTGTTTTTCTTTGTAAGCATTCAGATCAATCTTGGTCAATGTAAAAATATCTTTTTTGAAATCCTCATATCCTACCATGCTAATTTCCCCTATTCTTCCACAGATTCTTCTTCTACATCCTCCTGCACTTCTTCTACCGGATTCAGCAGAGCCTTGATACTGAGACTGATTTTCTTATCTTCTTCGTTGAAGTCTACAATCTTAGCTTCAACTTCCTGACCGATGCTCAATACATCTGCCGGTTTTTCTACATGCTCACGAGAAATCTGAGAAACATGCAGCAATGCATCCACACCAGGAGCAAGCTCTACAAATGCACCAAAATCTGTCATTCTGGCAACTACACCTGTTACAACATTGCCTACTGCGTATTTAGAAACGGCATCCTTCCAAGGATTCTCGTCTTCAAATTTCATACTCAATGCAATCTTGTTTTCCTTGATATCCTTAATAAATACCCTTACCACTTCACCTACTTTGAATACTTTTCGAGGATTCTCTACTCTTCCCCAAGACATTTCAGAAATGTGAAGCAATCCATCTGCTCCGCCTAAATCAATAAATGCACCAAAATCTGTTACATTCTTAACAGTTCCTTCCAGAACATCTCCCACATTGATTCTTTCAAACAGAGCCTTCTGCAATTCTGCCTTTTGTGCCAGAAGCAACTGCTTTCTGTCTCCAATAATTCTTCTTCTACGTGGATTGAATTCTGTAATTACAAATTCAATATCCTGATCCTTGTATTTGCCCAGATCCTTCTCATATGTATCGGATACCAGGCTAGCAGGAATAAAAATTCTTGCCTCATCAATCACTACGCCAAGACCGCCATCCAATACCTGCGCTACCTTTGCAGTAAGCACCTCCTGGGTATTAAATGCCTCTTCCAGACGCTTGCTTCCCTTCTCAGCAGCAAGACGCTTGTAAGTCAGCATTACCTGACCTTCGCCATCATTTACTTTCAGTACCTTTGCCTCCATGGTATCTCCCACGGATATCACAGTAGTCAGGTCAACGTTCGGTTCGTTTGTATATTCATTCCGAGTAATAATTCCATCGGATTTGTAACCAATATTTAAGATGATCTCGTCTGGTTTCACATCAATAACGGTTCCTTCGACTACCTCTCCATTTCTTATTGTTTTAAATGATTCTTCCAACATTTGTTCAAAACTCATTTCTGACATTTTTTTGAACCTCCTCAATAATTTTGTTTGGGGTAGAAGCCCCTGCGGTAATACCTACGCTATTAATGGACCATAATTTAGAGAAATCCAAATCTTCAAGTGTCTGTATATAGCAAGTATTTTCACATTCTTTTTTACATATTTCAAATAACTTCTGCGTATTGGAACTGGTCTTTCCTCCAATCACAATCATAGCGTCCACCTGGCTGGCAATCTTCTTTGCTTCGGCCTGCCGCTTCTGGGTCGCATCGCAAATCGTATTTAAAACAATTATATCATAACCTTTTTTTTCAATAATTTCAACTAGTTCTTTAAATTTCTTGTTGTTAAATGTCGTCTGAGATACAATACATACCCTTTTTTTCCCTTGGATGGAGAATTTTTCCGCTTCTTCTTCTTTGGAAATGACTGTTGTCTCCGTTTTATTATAGCTCCATCCCTGGATTCCTTCCACTTCTGGATGGCTGCTATTGCCAATAATTACCACATGATATCCCTCCAGGCTGTATTGCTCCACAATTCGATGTATTTTTCTCACAAAAGGACAGGTGGCGTCCACAAAAGCAATTCCTTGTTCCTGCAACAGCTCATAAACCTCTCTGCTTACTCCATGAGACCGAATCACCACAGTCCCATCTTTACAGCCTTTTAAGGCTTCTGGCGTTTCCACTACCTGAACACCCTTTTTTTCCAAATCATTTACCACTTCTTCATTGTGTATAATAGGACCATAGGTATAGATTTTTCCCTTTTTCTGTTCTGCCTGCTCATAAACGGTATCTACCGCACGTTTCACTCCAAAACAGAATCCAGCGCTTTCTGCCAAAATCACTTCCATTTTTCAGGTTCCTTTCCTGTTTTTATCCTCTGATAAGGCCCAAATATCTTTTGCCCCTTTCAGGACAGTCCGAAAAGCATGGTTAATGAGAGCTGCATCTTCTCACAAGCTCTAAGATTTTTTCCACCACTTCTTCAATGGTCAAACAAGAGCTATCAATCAAAACTGCATCCTCTGCCTGCCTCAAAGGAGAAATCTCCCGATTCATATCTTGTTCATCTCGTTTTCTGATGTCCTCACAGATTTTCTCCAATTCACAGTCCTCACCCTTTGCCTGCAATTCCAAAAATCTGCGCTTTCCTCTGGTTTCCACACTGGCAGTCAGATAAATTTTTATCTGTGCTTTTGGCAGCACGCAGGTACCAATGTCCCGTCCGTCCATAATCAAGTCTGTGGTACAGGCCATCTCTCGCTGAAGCTGGGTAAGCTTCTCTCTTACCTTGCCATAAATGCTAATCCGTGACGCCATTGTTCCCACTTCCTCTGTGCGAATCCATCCATTGACGTTCTCTCCATTCAAAAACACCTGCTGTTCAGCATTTTCATTGGAGAGCGTGACGTTTATCCTGTCACAAGCCTGGATGATTGCCGTCTCATCCTCTGCTGCAATTCCTTCTCGTAAAAAAAACAATGCCATTGCCCGGTACATGGCTCCTGTATCCACATAAATATATGATAACTCCTTTGCCACTTTTTTGGCAATCGTACTTTTGCCCGCTCCCGCAGGCCCATCAATTGCTATATTAAATGCCATTTCTTTTCTCCATTCTGCTTTTTTGACTATCTTCCCAAGGCAAATCATTCCACACAATCTCTTATCTCACGCTATCTCCTGCAAGATATCCCGTAGACCAAGCAATCTGCAAATTAAACCCTCCTGTCAATGCATCCAAATCCAAAACTTCTCCTGCAAAATACAAGCCCTGCACTAATTTGGACTCCAACGTAGAAGGATTAATTTCTTTGATCGCAACGCCCCCTCTGGTAATAATTGCCTCGTTGAAATCCCGAAATCCAGTTAATGTCAGCGGAAAAGACTTGATCAATTTTGTAAAGCCTTGACGTTCTTCCTTGGTAATTTCATTTATCTTTTTCTCTGGATGGATATTACTCAAAGACACAATGACCGGAAACAATTTTCCAGGAAACAGTTTCTGCACTCCATTTTTAAATTGACGATTTTTATTCTCTTCAAAATCCCTCAAAATACGCTTGTCCAACTGTTCAAAGGTAAGCGCAGGCTTCAAATCAATTTCCACAGACAAGGGCATCCCATCCATGGCGTCATTGACCACACTGCTGGCGCTTAAAAACAAGGGACCGCTCACGCCATAATGGGTAAACAGCATTTCCCCAAATTCCTCATATAAAATCTTTTGTTCTTTTTTTATGCGCACAGTAACATTTCGCAGAGATAATCCCTGCAATTCCTTCACCCAAGGCTCTGCTGCTTCAAACGGAACCAAAGCAGGTCTCAGCTCTGTTACCTTATGCCCCATCTCTGTGGCAAACCGGTAACCGTCTCCTGTGGAACCTGTAGAAACATAAGAACAACCTCCTGTGGCAACAATCACCCCATCGGCTTCCCAAACAGCTCCATGGGACAGTCTCACGCCTGTCACCCCTCTGCCCTCCTCTGTCAATATTTCCTGTACCTGAGTATGAAGGCACACGTTTACACCTGCTTTTTGCAATGCCTGCTGCAGTGTCCGTATCACATCAGAAGAATGATCCGATTCTGGAAATACCCGGCCTCCCCGTTCCGTCTTTGTGGAAAGCCCGTGGGATTCAAAAAATTCTATGACCTGGGTATTGGTAAAACTATAAAACGCACTATACAAAAATTTTCTGCCACGCATCACATATTGAAACAAATCTTCTGTATCACAGGCATTGGTCAAATTACATCTGCCTTTTCCCGTAATATATAACTTTTTTCCTAACTTTTCATTTTTTTCCAACAGCAGAACCTTATGTCCTTTGGCTGCTGCCTGAACTGCTGCCATCATTCCTGCTGCTCCGCCGCCAATTACAATTACTTTGCTCATACTTTTATCTTTCCATATTTCATTACTATTATTTCATATCCGATCTATAGTTAATCTCATCATTTCCATTGACCTGGTATTCTTCCCAAACCTGCTCTAACATTTCCAAAGTCTTAACCACTTCTCCCTGCTTCTTCATACATATTGCTAAAAGCAGCGCATTGATTACGCTAAGTGGCGCCGTCAGAGAATCTAAAATAGATGACATGTCGCTTTTTGCAATCAAATTACAGGAAGAGTACAGATTCATAGGAGAATGCACATTATCTGTGAGAGTAATCACTCTTGCACTGCGGCTATTGGCCAGTTCCATTGCCTTCAATGTACGTATGGAATATCTTGGAAAGCTAATGCCAATCATAACGTCATCCTTTCCAATACGTACCATCTGTTCCAATAATTCACTGGAACTGCTGGTATGAAGCAGACGTACATCATCAAACATCATATTTAAGTAGAAAGCCATAAATTCCGCTAAAGGCGCACAACTACGTATCCCCAACACATAAATATGCCTTGCATTCAAGATCATATCTACCGCCAGCTCAAAGGCTTGTTCATCAATATATTCCAACGTATTCTTAATCCGCTCCATATCTGACTTTAAGACGGTCTCTAAAATCTCAGACTGGCTAATTCGGCCATATACATCCTCCATCCGGTGTACTGCATGAAGTTTGTTTTGTACCAATTCTCCCATGGCACGCTGAAATTCTGGATATCCTTTGTATCCTAGCTGTGCTGCGAAACGAACCACTGTAGACTCGCTCACTCCTACTGCCTGACCTAATTTGGCTGCAGTCAAAAATGCTGCCTTGTCATAATTATCTGTAATGTAAGTAGCAAGAAGTTTTTGTCCCTTACTTAAACTTCCGTATCGCTCATTCACCCGGTTTAATAACCCGCCTGCGCTACCCATTTTTTCTTCCTCAATTTCACTTTTCTTTGAAAAATCCCTCCTGCAGGTGTGCTCTACGCCAACAGGAGGAATTTCATCATTTTTCTTTATACCATCTCAATTTGTATTATTCTATACTGGGTATGCACCGTTTTTCGTATCTGCAATCGTAGCATCTACCTTCGTCTGCTGTGCCTCCCTGTATTTGAAAAATTCTGTTGCAACCTGTGGGAATAATGCATAAGAAAGTACATCCTCATCCTGCTGCTTCCACTGCTTCATTTCTTCTTCAATCTTATGAAGTTCAGGCTCTAACAAATCTGCATAACGGCAGGTAATTGCATTCTTCTTCTCCTCGCCCAATACCTTGTCGATCACTTCTGGATTGAATGGTTTTACAGTCTGGCCATATTTTCCAAGTAAAACATCTTTGGTTTCCTTGGTAGCCACTTTATAACGCTCACCCATTAATACATTAAATACTGCCTGTGTTCCCACAATCTGTGAAGAAGGTGTAACCAAAGGAGGCTCGCCCAGATCTTTTCTCACCCTTGGAATCTCCTCTAACACTTCCATATATTTGTCTTCTGCATTCTGCTCCTTCAACTGTGATACCATGTTGCTAAGCATACCGCCTGGCACCTGATAGAGCAACGTCTGAATATCTACGCCCAATACCTTAGGATTCATCAGACCACTCTTCAATGCTTCTTCTCTCATTGGACGGAAATAATCTGCAATTTCCTTTAATAACATCTGGTCAAATTTGGGGTCCATTTCTGTTCCCTTAAATGCTTCTGCCATAACCTCTGTTGCTGGCTGACTAGTGCCCAATGCAAAGGGAGACATTGCAGTATCAATAATATCACATCCAGCCTCTACTGCTTTCATATAAGTCATGGAAGCCACACCAGAGGTATAGTGGGTATGAAGCTCAATTGGAAGACTTGTTGCTGCCTTTAATGATTTCACCAATTCCTCTGCCTTGTAAGGAGTTAAAAGCCCTGCCATATCCTTAATACAGATAGAATTTGCACCCATCTCTTCAATCTTCTTTGCCATTTCGGTCCAGTATTCCAGGGTGTAAGCATCCCCCAATGTATAAGAAAGAGCAACCTGCGCATGACCATTTTCCTTATTGGTAGCAGTTACTGCTGTCTGTAAATTTCTCAAATCATTCAAACAGTCAAAAATACGAATGATATCAATTCCATTTGCAATGGATTTTTGTACAAAATACTCTACCACATCATCTGCATAAGGACGATAGCCAAGGATATTCTGTCCACGGAAAAGCATCTGTAATTTGGTTTTCTTAAAACCTGCTTTTAATTTTCTCAAACGTTCCCAAGGATCTTCCTTCAGAAAACGCAAGGATGCATCAAAGGTCGCTCCACCCCAGCACTCTACTGCGTGATAGCCTACCTGATCCATTTTATCGATAATTGGCAGCATCTGCTCTGTTGTCATACGTGTGGCAATCAGAGACTGATGTGCATCACGTAATACGGTTTCTGTAATCTTAACCGGTTTTTT
>ERZ778511.1237-NODE-1237-length-18520-cov-9.185973_pt1 | contig 18520 bp, 18 predicted proteins | sample MGYA00510347_ERZ778511 | MGnify/ENA primary metagenome ERZ778511 (study PRJEB29527, sample SAMN07138967) | mouse gut metagenome | material: feces | host: mouse | place: China:Nanjing | collected 2016-01-25 ...
TGTGTTCTTGTACTATTGCAGGGGGGAGCGCCATGATACGTCTGATACGGTATGAATTTATCAAGCAGTTCTGTAAACGCTCCATCCCGGCGCTCTTTGTGGTGTTCAGTCTGGCCAACCTGTTTAAAATCTATGGCGATTACAAATCCTACTCCTATCTGACAGACGGGAACGGAGAACAGAGTTGGCACACGCTTCATTGGCAGCTTTACGAGGAATACCGGGGTGAGATCACCCCGGAGAAGGTCGAACACTTGCTTGCGGCCTATCAGCCGCTTGTGGAGGCCACGTCAGATATGACCGCAAGCACCGCCACCGATGACCCCAACACTATGACCGGGAACCTGTACAGCGACAGGAATCTGCTGGACAAGTATTTTGTGCAGCCCATGCAGTATTTCTATGAGTACAGCGGCCGGTCGGAACAAGTGGCAAATAGAGCGCGGCAAAACGCCGCGCTCTATGAGGAACGGGGAGCGGTCTATCAGCAGAGGGAGAGCGGCGCTATCTATAACCTTTATGCTGGCCGCACCATCCCTGCCTTTGCCTACCGGGAAATGTGCAATTACTATCTGAACTATGATTTTTCCATCGTCCTGACCCTTCTGCTCTGTCTCTATGGGATCATCGGAACCTTTGTGAGCGAACGGGAAACGCAGATGGATATGCTGCTGCTGGTAAGTCCCAACGGCGGCAGAAAAACAGCCCTGGCGAAAATCCTCGCGGCCACCCTGTTTCTGCTTTTGACCTCGCTGTGGTTTTCTCTCCTTGACCTGATTGGCTTTGCGGCCTCCTTTCAGACCTTTGAAGGACTGACCCTGCCGGTATTCGCAATTCCGAACTTTGCTGAAAGCTCTGTCAATCTCAGTATTTTTCAGTATGTCCTCCTGTCTGCGGCGCTCAGATGCACTGGCATATGGGTGATCGGGATGCTCTGGCTGTTGCTTTCTATGTTCTGGAAAAATGCCCTGCTCCCCTTTGTCATGGGTTTGTCCCTATGTATGGCGCTGATCGTCAGCGGAGCCGCCTGCGCCTACTCCCATTTCGTCTGGACAAAGGTGCTGAACCCTTATTCTCTGCTGACAAACCGTGTTCTCCTGGGCAAAACGGAGTTTGTAAACCTGGGCGGATTCCCCGTCCTGACCTGGCAGGCCGCAATATGGTTTGCTCTGATTGCGGGCCTTGCGGCTGCTGCTATGATTTATTTTCTGTCAGCGGAAAACTGTCACCGCTGTGTTCGGAGGGCAAAATGAGCGTTTTCTCTTATGAATGGAAAAACGGATGATTTTCCGGTGGGGCCTATGCTATATCCTGGCCGCGCTTCTGGTCAGTACGGTTTGGCTGGCTGCAGCCGCCAGGCCGCAGAATAGCGCGATGGAAGAATACCGCGGGGAATACGAGTGGTAACTTGAGCGTGACGGACGATTAAGAGCAAAGACCGAGGGGCGAGATAGTCCTTTGGTCTTTGTTAAATATAATAACTTTTTGATGATGAATATCCCCAAATATGCTATGATAGATTTGTAAGGTGCTCAAACCAAAAACAATGATATGCGCGACGCTATGTGTCTGATCCCGGCTTGTAAAATCAGGATGATTATGGTAGTATGGAGATACGAAAACGAAAGTAAAAGCAGGTGGGAAGATTGACAGTAACAGAACAGATAGACCAGAAACATCAGGAAGATTTACAGAGGCTCAGAGGTTTTCGCCTGCTTGATGATGATTTCCTCACAAAGTGTTTTGAGGGAGATACGGCAAGCATAGAACTGGTATTGCAGATTGTACTGGAAAAGCCGGATTTAAAAGTGCTGGACGTTCGCACCCAGGTATTTGTGGAGAATTTGTTGAATCGTTCAGTAAGGTTTGATATTCTTGCTACTGACAGTACTGGCGCTAAAATAAATGTTGAAATCCAACGAGCCGATAAAGGAGCCGGGAGAAAAAGAGCAAGGTATAATTCCAGCATGATGGACGCAACTCTTTTGAAGAAAGGTGATGATTTTGACAATCTTCCAGAAACATGGGTAGTGTTCATCACGGAAAATGATGTGATAGGAAAAGGGCTGCCACTCTATCCGGTTGAGCGCTGCTTTTTAGGAACCGGAGAAAGATTTGAAGATGGTTCACATATACTGTATGTAAACGGTGCTTATCGTGGAGATACACCAATCGGAAAACTCATGCATGATTTTTCATGTACTAATGCGGCAGATATGTATTATACGACACTGGCAGACAGAGTTCGTTTTTTCAAGGAAAGTAAGGAGGGCATTTTAATCATGTGCAAAGTCATGGAGGATATGAGAAAAGAATCTTTACAAGAGGGTGTAAAAGAGGGCATAAAAGAAGGGGCAATAAATACTGCTAAAAGAATGTTGGCAGATGGAATGTTGACACTTGAAAAAATTGCGGAATATGCAGGACTTCCTCTTGACGAAGTGAAAAAATTGAAAGCAGAACGGATAGCATAAAACGAAACCGTAGGCCGGGAATCTAAAAACAGGTTCCCGGTCTTATTTTTTTGCTCTGAAATGGAAGCGCGCTGCCGGTTTTTCCTGATATGGTTTACAGCCTGGTAGATTAGGCCGATTGCCCCTGATGAGGGATAGTGCGTAGCTGGCGCATTCCGGCATCATACAGACCTGTAGGCACGGCCAGGGGACGGAACTGGCCGCCGGTACACAAATAGGATCCATTTGGAACTGCCACCCCAAAGCCCTCCGCCACAAGCCATACCTGCAGTCAGGAGCATGGGCATTATGACGAATGCCGGACAGAACCCTGTTCGCATAATGTGCTGATTTCTGGTATAATAAGGCCATACAGATATCAGGAGGCAGCGACATGGCTCTGAAATATACAGAGGAGAAACTGAACAGCCTTGACAAGGAGACCCTCGTCCAGCTGTTCCTGTCACAGCAGGAACAGCTGGAGAACATCGACCATATGCTCCAGCTGGTGTTGGAGCAGGTGGCGGATCTGAAGAGGCGCCGCTTCGGCAGATCATCGGAAAGGCATGAGGCCGATGAGCAGATCTCTTTCATGGAAGTGGACGGGGAGATCGTATTCTTCAACGAGTCGGAGGCCGTCGCCGCCGAAGATGACGGCGGCAATAATTCGGAGGCTGTCCCCGCCGGAAACCAAAGAAGAAGCAGGGAAAACGGGAAGAAGATCTGAACGGCCTGCCGGTAGTTGTGGTGGAACATGCCATGACAGAGGAGGAACTGATGGCGGTGTTCGGGAAAGAAGGCTTTAAACAACTTCCGGATGAAGTGTACCGCAGGTATGGTTTTACATATTAGCGACTATTAGCATATATCAAGTGCGTGTAAAATGTCTACGATTGTAAAACTTTACAAAAGTGTGGTGATATGTTATGCTAAAGTATCAATTTTTGTTATGTTTTGTAAAAACGGCATGGGGTGTAAGCATTGGCCGAGGACCCATGCTTTCCCAAAAAGATGAACACAAAGGTCTGCCATCAGCAGGTTCATCCTCAGAGGGACAGGATTCGGAAAAGGAATCGGAGAACAGGGGGACTTTGACCTTTGATGCGACCTGTGCGCCAGCCCATATTCGCTTTCCCCAGGATATCTCCCTGTAACGAGGCGAGGGAATACCTTGAGGGCATGATCGGGCGTTTCTGCCGATACTACAGCCTGCCGTTGCCTAGGCGTTAGAAAAGGCAGGCCAGGAAAGTGTACTTGGCGTTCGCAAAGTGCAGGAAGCATACGGCAAAGAAAGCGAGGGCAGCAAGGATTATAGAATCTGTAGGAATCATTGGTGTTTACGCTCAAAGGTTTTTTAGATTATCGCCACTTAAGGGTGGAATGGTAATTTAGGATGGAAAGATATAAGGAATATTAGTCTAAAAAAGGCACCAGATACGAAGCGATCCCTCATAATCTGCTCCGCATATGGTGCCACCGTTAAATATATGAAACAGGCATCTTGAGATGGTAATAAAGCCGCAAGTTATTTTTGATTTAGCTGGTCGGCGTTACAGGTCAGATTCCAGTTTCGATGCTGTTTATCATAATTCAGTACATAGGCAGTAGTGGTTTGGCCTTTTTTCACATGTTGTGAGATGTCTTCAATATATCCCGATTCACCCCATTTGGAAACGTGTATGGCTCCGTTGTGTTTCTTGTTGTTGTACATAAAAGTAACATACACAAAGGATTTGTTCGAACGGACAATCTCGCATTCCAAAGGATTTGCCAAGATTTCATATATATTTATGCCATCGTTCATGATTTGTTCAAGACCAAGGACTGGCCTTAATGCCTGATGGATAATGTAAGTTAACCGACGATTTCCCATTAGGTAAGGGTCGCCTAAGTGATTCCAAGAAGTTTTATCAATGGCGAAATTCTCGCAACCAACAATACCAAATCGATAAAGGTTGGATAATAACTTTTCCATATCATCGAAAACAGGTAATGTTCTATAATTTTCTGAAATGTGTTGCTCGTATTCTTCAAAAGAAAAGCTTATTTTAAACTCCCTTAGACTTGAAAAAATCAGGTCAATATCCGTAGGAGTGTATACAAGCCCCATTTCTTCTCCAATTTCCTCTTTGCTCTGGTTGGAATACTCTTCCAGGACGCTAATGAGCAGCCTTTCTGTGTAAGAATGTTCATCCTTGGCAAATTCTTTTGCAACTGACATAAAACGAACGATATCCCGGGGTTTATTCCAGGTGCGGTTTAAAACAAAGTCAATGGTATCATCTGTGCCAATATAAGGCGGAAACCAGATTCTCCGTATATCTAAATTGTTAACTTCGTCTTGAAGTTGATAAGCATTTGCTATTTTTCGCAACCAAATACCAAACAAAGGGCTATTAATTCCTTTGTCATATTTATTACGCCAGTCAATGGTGACTTTATAACTGCCTATTTTTTTGTTCAGTTCATCACCACATAAATGACGTGCAATAGCAGCTAGGATTTCTGACCGAACGGATAAAACAATCATTGTATTTTTGTATGATGCATCTTTGAATTGACAATTAAGGGACCAAGTAACTTCTATCCAATCTCGGATCATGCGAAGGTCTCGCATAAAGCAAGGCGCCGCATAATATGTCTCTAATTCATCAATAAATATGAAATACTTAGTATTTGTTCGAGATAAACGAGACAAAAGGTATTCTGCAATTTGGATTGCTTTGTCAAAATCCGCCAGTTCTATCTGCGTAGCATCTTGCAACTCTACCTGTTCTTCTGAAACGGACCAACCTGCTACATTTCTTTCGACAACAAACTGTTTGGGAATTGTTTTCAGCATGGATAGCCGATCCTTAATCCCAATTTCTGCAGTGTTTGACAAACGAAGGATCAAATCTTCAAATGCATTCCAGTTGGTATCATTTTCAAAAAAGATATAGCCGTTATTGTGGTTATCAGTAACTACTTTTAAAAAAATAATCAGTTTCCATATGTTTTGAAAATTTATCAAAGAGTCTATTTCTACATCGCATATATCCAGAGTTTCAATCTTCTTTCGTTCGAAAGACTCAATTTTAAATTTCTGCTCAGGCGAGTAACCTGTTTTGAATAATATTGTGGAACAGACTGCTTTGGGGTCTTCTTTGGTAATCTGGTCGCTCAGATAAAGCATAAGAGCAGTTTTTCCTGTTCCTTTATTTCCGTCTATATAAAACTTTTCGCCTTTCAAGATGGATTCGATAATGCGTCCATTGGGAAAAATCATGTAGGAATCTTTAAATAAGTTTATATCGTCATAGCGAGCATCCACAGAACCTACGGGAATGGATGAAATGGGAATACTCTGTTGTACTGTTGTGATTTCTTTAGTATCCATATATCGCTCCTTGCAGTTTTCTAAAAGTGATGATACAATATTTACAATATAGCATATCAAAAGAAGAAAGGCAATAATGTATGAGAAGAAATGAAAATAAAATTTTGGTCATATTAAGTATAGGCACTATAATTTCATTTTTCTTTATAATAAGAGAGTGCTCATATACCCTTGTCTGGAATACGGCTGTAATGCGCTGGCTCTTTATCTCTCAAAGCAATGAAAGGCTGATATCTAATATTGCATATAGCTATGTTGCAGCATATATATTCTATATTATGCAAGTGTACATACCTAAAATATTGAATAAGAGAAATGTATGTGGAATACTGGCTCCAAAGATGGAGGAGTTTATATTTAAAATATCTGAGCTTGCATTTGTTATGGAACAAATATGTTATCGGCATGATGGTGGGATACTTGTAAAACAGACATGTTTTCCGCTGTATTATAAGATTACAGTAGATAATGTATGCAATGTCAAAAAGGTGGGGGGACTAAATACTTTGATGGAAATGCAGCGACGAATAGAGGAATCATATGCCTTGTTGCTGGACAGATTCGTTATTTACAATCTAGATGTAAGCATACTGGAACTGTGGGAGAAAATCCCTTTGAAATATTACCGAGAAATTATTTGGATTACAAAGCACAATGAGGATAATCGAGTGCCGATTATTATAAAAGGTATTAAGGAAGGAGATGGAGAAATTATAAATCATATAAAGCCCATATTTGGAATTAAGACAGAAATACGGTTTGAAAAAACTGAGAAGCAAGAAGTAAAGGATAAATATGAGAAACTAGCTATGCAAAGTAGCTTAAGGGAACCTGATTTGGTATTGCAATTGGAAGGGAATATCCGTGCATCAAGGAGGTAATGCACACAAAATCGAGAGAATAACAATACACAATAGCCGCGTTGTGTGACTGTTGAGCAAAATTAAATTACCTTTCTCATCGAACTGAAGAGTGCTTGTACACAAAAAGAACATTATGCTAAAGAGGCAAATATGCTTAATGTAGATACAAATATTTTCTCACCATGGAGAGGGAGCATAGTTTGAACAAACTTCTCCTAACCGTACACTAAAAAGGGCGCCCTCATTATACAGACGACGTTCAGGTATCCGGTGCTGTTAAAAGGAAATAATCAGACTTTCAAACGTGACAGTTCACGCCGAAGTTTTTCAAGCCTAATGGTAGCGTATTTCACAAAATGATATTTGTTATGACTTGCCAGGTGCAGAAGCAGTAGAAGAAAATTCTTCAGAGCCAGAAATGCCCAATGTACCGGTTATACGCCCGATATCAGCAACAGTACCGATGCCATCTGCATTTCATATTATGCGGGTGTAATTTCTTTAATTGATTAGATATATGCAACTGTTTAGGAACATAGTATTTTTGCTATGTATGTTATAAATTTTCTCTGTTATTAATTTTTCTATCAGCATGATGTTTCATTATCTTTAACTTTTTCCAGAGCTCTGCTTAGAGGAATGTATTTCGCCTTTAGCAGCCGCTTTCTGGAGTCCGACCTGCCAAGACTCTCGTGGCATAATCCGAAAACTGTATAATCACCGCATTTTGACATATGCTATCAAAAAGTATGGCTTACCCCACATTTTTCATATAGAGATGGACCCAAGCAGAGGAAGGAAATAATGGAGGCATAAAATGGAATCTATCTGGATGGAAGAAACAGAAATCAGGAAACGGGAACCGCTGCCGGGGGATATGGAGGCGGAGGCCGTTGTCATTGGGGCAGGGCTGGCGGGTATTTTGACGGCATATTACCTGAAACAGGCGGGAATCCGGACAGTTGTACTGGAGGCGGACAGAATCGGGAGCGGGCAGACAAAAAGCACCACGGCAAAGATTACTTCCCAGCACAGTCTGGTTTACGGACAGATGATTCAAACGTTTGGCCGCCGGATGGCGGAACATTATGCAGGCGCAAATGAAGCTGCCATCAAAGAATATGAAAGGCTGATCCGGGAAAAGGGGATTGACTGCGATTTTGCCAGATGCCCGGCTTATCTGTATTCCCGGGACGAGGAAACACTTTTGCGGCAGGAAGCGGAGGCGGCGAAGTCATTGGGCATAGAAGCGTCTTTTGAAACAGACTGCGAGCTTCCTTTTTCTGTGGCGGGTGTGACAAAATTTGCTCACCAGGCCAAGTTTCATCCTCTTAGATTTCTGGCAAAGATGGCTGAGGAAGTGGAAGTGTACGAGCAGACTAAAGTGCTGAAGGTGGAAGGCAGGAGGGTGGAGACGGGCAGGGGATGCGTGACGGCAGAACATATTGTATTTGCCGCTCATTTTCCCTTTATTAATATCCCCGGATATTACTTTGCCAGGATGTATCAGGAGAGGAGCTATGTGGTGGCATTGGAGGGGACGGAAAGGCCAGAGGGAATGTACCTGGGAATCGACAGGGATGGCCTTTCTTTCCGCACCCAGGGAAACCTGCTGCTGCTTGGCGGCGGCAGTCATCGGACAGGGGTAAATAAAGGGAAGGGGGCAGGCAAAGGAGGCCGATATGAGATGCTGCACGACAAGGCACGGGAGCTCTATCCCGGATGCCGTGAGGCGCTTCGCTGGTCGGCCCAGGACTGTATGACACTGGACGGACTGCCTTATATCGGGAGGTTTTCCAGGCGAAACCCAGGCTGGTATGTGGCTACAGGTTTTGGAAAATGGGGCATGACCACGGCGATGGTAAGCGCCCGTATCCTGACAGCGCTGATTAGTGGGCGGGAGTGCCCGGAGGCGGACATTTTTTCGCCGCAGAGGCATTTTACGGCGCAGGCGGCGAAAGAACTGGCAGTACATGGCGCGCATACGGTAAAAGGCTTGGCAAAGCATCTGCTGCCTGCGGGAAGTGAAGAGATTATTCCCAACTGTCCCCATATGGGCTGCAGACTGGAGTGGAATCCAGATGAAGAGAGCTATGACTGCCCCTGCCACGGCTCCAGGTTTGACAGGGAAGGGCATCTGCTTGAGGGTCCCGCCCAGACGGATTGCAGGAGGCGGGATGGGTGAGAAGAATGGATTGCGGGAACAGATCGGATTGCCTGTAGGAGCAGGCGGACGGGAGCCAGAATGATTTCAGGAAAGCAGGGTTTTTTTAATGGCTGGTATTTCAAATGCCAGTCCGATATGCAGACTTTGGCGGTGATACCGGCGGTTCATCAGACCGGACGGAAAAGGACTTGTTCCATCCAGATTATCACAGAGACAGAGGCATGGGCAGTTGAATTTCCTATAGAAGAGTTTCGCCGGAAAGGAAAGACGATTTCTATTGGAAGGAATCGATTTGGAGAGAGGGGCGTCAGGCTGGCAGTACATGAACCTGGGCTGGATGTAAAAGGAAGACTGTATTTCAGCGCTCTTTCCCCATTAAAATACAATATCATGGGGCCGTTTTCCTATGTGCCGTTTTTGGAATGCAGGCACAGTATATGGAGCATGAGGCACAAGGTGTGGGGAACGGTGTATATTAACGGAACTTCTTATAGCTTTGACGGAGCGGAAGGCTATTGGGAAGGAGACAGAGGGCGATCGTTTCCCCAACAATATATTTGGACACAGTGCAGTTTCCCGGGAGGCGGGTAAATGCTGTCCGTGGCAGATATTCCCATGGCAGGTTTTCATTTCCAGGGGGTTATCGGTATTGTGTTATGCCGTGGCAGGGAGTACAGGCTGGCTACTTATCTGGGGGCAAAAGCGGTTATGGTACAAAATGGGCTGGTCAGGGTGGTCCGGGGCAGCCTGGAACTGGAAGCGGAACTTCTGGAAAGAACCGGAAAACCTTTAAAGGCCCCCACAAGGGGAGATATGGCCAGAACCATCCATGAAAGTGTGGCCTGCCGGGCAAGATATCGTTTTAAAAAAAATAACCACACTCTTCTGGCTTTTGAGACGGACCGGGCCTCCTTTGAGTATGAGTATCCGGAATGAAGGGGGAAGAGATAGGCAAAAGCTTAGAACTGTGATATACAATGAACTCAAATGTATTGACATTATGTATGGCCGGCAAAAATTCGTTGCTTTCAGAGGAGAAAAAAGATATATTATAGCTATAGAGGATTACGAGGTCTGAAGAAAGCGGTAGAAAGTGAGGCGGATTACGGTGAGAAGGATAGGTATAGCCCGTCAGGAGTTGAAAACAACAGGCTCAACAACAATATTGATATAGATAACGCAGACTTCGCCGGACAGTGACGGGAAGCGGAACTTGACTATACTAACTTATATTTCCGAAGATTTTGAGGAGGCATTAACTTCTCTTGGGGATGAATCTGCTCAGGTAGAAACTATGTACTATCTGGGCGATTATTCTCTTATGTCAAATAGATATGTGATTCCTTTTGACACAGCGCTTAGTGCGGTTGACTACTGGCTTTGCCAAGGCGGATTGAGTGATGCTATAGAGTGGACGGACAAAATATTATGACAGATAATCCGAAACTTCATTCTTGAATTGCAGGGAGGAAGAACTTGATGAAAGGGCCTAGACAAGGCTGCCTGAGGCCGGACTATACATAAACAGGTACGCGGTAAGAATCTGGTAATCGGAGTATCCTTTATGAAAGAACTTGCTCATATAGTAAATTAGATATTCTTGCATGGTGGTAATAAAAGGATAGAAAAATACTGGTTTCCACATGAACCCAGATGAGGAGTATTTGTATCGAATAAGTATTAGGAAACGGTCGAAAAGCATGAGCGTACCGGATTCAAGTTTAGCTTGGTGCAGGATAGTGATGGAACGCGATGAAAGCAGAGCTTTCGGATCTGCTGTATTCGTTGATTTTCAGGGAGAAAAAAGATATATTATAACTGTAGGGCAGCATGTGCCGAGAAGAGAGGGAGAAAGAGAGGCGGATTATGGCGAGGACGATAGGTATAGGCCGTCAGGACTTTGAGAAAATCAGGATCAGCAACAATTTTTATGTGGATAAAACGGACTTCATCAGACAGTGGTGGGAAGCGGAAGATGACGTGACACTGCTCACCCGTCCCAGGCGCTTTGGCAAGACGCTGAACATGAGCATGGTGGAGCAGTTTTTCTCGGTGGGCTATGCCGGGCGCGGCGATCTGTTTGAGGGTCTTTCCATCTGGCAGGAGGAAAAATACCGTCAGCTGCAGGGGACATACCCGGTGATTGCCCTCAGCTTCGCTAAGGTAAAGGAAACTTCTTATCAGGATGTCCGAAAGAGGATATGCCGGATTATCGCGGATCTGTACAGACAATTTGATTTCCTGCTGGATAGCGGGAAACTGGGTCCCAAGGAAAAAGAGTTATACCAGATGGTCTCGGCTGATATGGAGGATTATGTTGCGGCGGAATCATTAAATGCCCTGTCGAACCTTTTGATGCTCCACTATGGCAAAAAAGTAATCATCCTGCTGGATGAATATGATACGCCCATGCAGGAGGCTTATGTGAGAGGCTATTGGGAGGAACTGGTGCAATTTACCAGAAGTCTGTTTGGCGCCACTTTCAAGACGAATCCATACTTGGAGCGGGCTATTATGACAGGGATAACAAGAGTGAGTAAGGAGTCTATGTTCTCCGATCTGAACAATCTGGAAGTGGTGACGACAACTTCCGAAAAGTATGCGGATTGCTTTGGTTTCACGCAGGAGGAAGTGTTTGCTGCATTGGAGGAATATGGCCTGTCAGAACAAAAACAGCAGGTCAAGGACTGGTATGATGGTTTTACATTTGGCAGCAGGAAAGACATCTATAATCCGTGGTCCATTATTAATTTCCTGGATAAGAAAAAAGTGGGCGCCTATTGGGTCAATACCAGTTCCAACGGATTGGTCAGCAAGCTGCTCCGGGAGGCTAACACTGACATAAAGAAAACCTTTGAGGAACTGTTGGGCGGCGGTACGCTTGAAATGGAGATAGACGAGCAGATTGTCTATAATCAGCTTTCCACAAAAAAGAACGCCATATGGAGTCTGCTGCTGGCCAGCGGATATCTGAAGGTATTAGGCACAACGTTCGTGGAGAGGACAGGCCGCACGTATTATAAGCTGGTGTTGACCAACCGGGAAGTTCACATCATGTTCGAGGATATGGTGCGGGATTGGTTTTCCGAGAATGACTATTACAATGACTTTATCAAAGCGCTGCTGCTTAATGATGTGGCGGCGATGAACACCTACATGAACAGGGTGACACGGGAAATGTTCAGTTATTTTGACACGGGCAAAAACCCATATAGTGAGCCAGAGCGTTTTTACCATGGCTTTGTATTGGGGCTGATGGTAGAGTTGTCCGACCGATATATACTCACATCCAATCGGGAGAGCGGCTTTGGCAGGTACGATGTGATGCTGGAACCCAGGGACATGTCACAGAACAAATCCCAGGAGGATGCCATCATTTTGGAATTTAAGGTGCAGGACATGCAAGAAAAGGAGTTGTCAGACACAGTTGCCGCGGCTCTGCGGCAGATCCAGGAACGGGACTACCAGGCATCGCTGATCGCAAGAGGGATTCCGGAGGAACATATACGGAAGTATGGATTTGCTTTTTGCGGGAAAGAAGTGCTGATTGGCGCTGCGGAGGCGTAAGTCCGATGAGGAAGAGCAGAAAATATATCATGGCGGTTGCCGGGGCGGCGCTTTTTGCCATTGCTTTGCTGGCCATATGCATTGGGATTATCTGTCAAAGGGAGCGGGGAATGCCTCTGGAGACCTTCAGCGGATACCTGGAAAAACTATGCAGGGAAGGCCATAGGTCACAGTTGGAGCAATATGTCATCTCCCGAAGACTTAGTTTGGACGAGGCGGCTGCGCTGGCGGAAAGCATCCCGCACATGGCGGGGGATGCGCCTCCCATCCCCAATATCGCTGCAGTCGGAATCTGTGTTCTGGCAGCGGATGTTAATGGAGATGGGCTTGAAGACGTGATCGAGTATGCCCCGGCCCAGGATGATGAAGGGGCGAACATGCTGGCCATATATTTGCAGGGAAAAGAGGGAGACTACCGGCTTTCCTGCTCCCAGCCGCTTTTGGATACAAACATACAATGGCATGCCATTATCGAAGTGGTAAAATACAAGAAAAACATATATCTTCTCTTTATCCCTCGCAATGAACAGAGCCGGCTCATTGCCTGCCGGCTGTCCGAAGGAGTGCCCCGTGATAAAATGGAACTCACCTATGTGTGCCGCGATGTAAAAGCGGAAACTATGTTTTGCCTGGAGGGATATGATGTGGAGCGGGTGCTGAGCCGCAGCGCGGATTATTACCATACGGCAGATTATTATCACTGTGCATATGCCCGCCGCAGATGGCGGCCGATGGAATGCGGCAGCGGGGAGACGGAAATTGACAGGGAGGAATGGGGGAATATAAAAGAATTATTCAATAATAAATACAGAGAAGAGCGTCAGCCCTATCTGCAAAAGTATGGCGACACCTTAATAAATATAACAGCATGGGGGTTCACAGATGTCTTTGAGAGTGATATGAATAACAATGGCGTCAGAGAGCAGTACATAAAGACCCTTGAGAGACTGGGCTTTGAGGAAAATGTGGGGTTATTTACAGGACTTCCCATTATAACAGGGGAGTATTATGGTTCCCATGAGGGCAGGAGGGGGCTATGGTACTGTATAGAGGAATCCGGGGAGGAAATGGATTTTTTGGACATGTGCGGGCTTGATATTTGGGAAGGAGAAATGACACCGCAGTTCTTCTGGGTGGAGGAGACGGATCAGGGGAACATAACCTGTATCATCTATCAGGACGGAGAGGAATTTAAACAGCGGGTGGACGGATATTTTATACAGGACAAGTCATATGAGAAAGTATTTTCAGTTTTGTACACGCCTGAGATAAGCTGCCGGACCACATTTTACCCGTAGCTCTAAGGAGGCAATAAAAAACATGGCAATACCGGATTTTCTTAAATCAACGCAGCGAATGCTTGTTCATGCTTTTCCAAATGGAATAAGTGAAGAATGCTATTGGGTATTGATTTTCCTGTTATATGACCATATGGCTGACGAAAATCTGGCTGTGGTTATGTCATATGTTGTTGAGAAACCGATAGGAATAATAGCAAATGATTTGTATAAAGTCAATGAGCTTGAACTTGCCGAAAAAGCAATACAAGAGGTAGAGTGTGAACTGAATAAATATGGATTTGAGAAGTGGAAAAAAGATGAACTTTTGTAGTTTTTGTCGGGCGAATGGAAGCCGTCTATTGCAGGAAGGCAGTTATTGAATTTTACCCCAAAAAGGGAGGATGCCAAGGGAATTACTTCCCTTGGCATTATTATGAAAAAGTTTTATTGTTAAACAGATAACTGTGTCTTTCAATGTTTTTCCTTTGTTTGATTATAGTATATGGGATAGAAATGTACAAATCATGATTAGGATTTGAAAAAAAATTAAAGGTTTTGTAAACAAACTGTGAACAAAGGACAGTTATCTCTCAGCCAACTTTTCCGGTTCCGGATATTCCACTCCGAAACAATCTACGGTGACGCTCTTCATAACCTGGTTTTCATAGGGCCTGTCGGAATAGCTGTCGGTGGAGGTCTCCGCAATGCGGTTGACCACATCCATGCCTTCGATCACCTTTCCGAAAGCGGCGTAGCTGCCGTCCAGATGGGGTGCGTTTTTGTGCATGATGAAGAACTGTGAGCCTGCGGAGTCAGGATTCTGGCTTCTGGCCATGGACAGCACACCCGTCGTATGCTTTAAATCATTTTGAAAGCCGTTCTGGGCGAACTCCCCCTTGATGCTGTAGCCGGGACCGCCCGCGCCTGTGCTTTCCGGACATCCGCCCTGGATCATAAAGCCGCGGATAACCCTGTGGAAAATCAGACCGTCATAAAAATGCTGGTTGATCAGGCTGATGAAATTATTCACGGAAGTGGGGGCGATCTCGGGATAAAGTTCTGCCTTAATCACGCCGCCGTCTCCCATAGTGATGGTTACAATCGGATTTTGTGCCATAATTCTCTACCTTTCTGAATGAAATTTTGTTATAATGAATCCAAAAATAATGATAACTTAAAAATTCCCGGACGTAAAGCTTTTTTTATGCTTACGGCCACAGCCTATATGGCGGGAAAGGACAATGCGGTGGAACAGCGGATTGGGCAGGGTATATATTATCTGAAAAAATGCATAATGGTGCTGCGGAGGGCGGTGCAACTGCCATCGTTGGTGCCGCTTTGTGAGCGGCTTATAAAAGAAGGAATCAGCTGTCAGGTGATGCTATCGGAGGAACTGTCGCCCGATGTGCCGCAGGCAGGAGAAATGTTGGCCCCGGGATTGCTGTACCTGACAGACGATCCCCTGATTTATGCCACGCTGGCAGCAAAGGATGAACTGTCTCAGGAAACCTCATTGTCCTGCTGTCCTGCAGTGCTGGTTTACCTCCATTCTGGCAATCAGGACCAAGACTTTGGTGATGCCCGATACGCTTTGGAAGAGCCGGAGGAGACGGAACCGGAATACTTGGAGCGTGTCTACCGGCGCTGCCATAACCTGCCTTGGGAGATTCTGGTCACAGACCGCTGCTGGCTCCGGGAGACTGTGGAGGAGGATGTGGACAGTTTCTGGAAAATGTATCAGGACTCGGAACTCAGCCGGTACACGGAGCGGCTATACCCCACTCCGGAGGCGGAGCGGGGCTATGTCCGGGAGTACCGCAGGCTGATGTATTCCTTCTATGAGTTTGGCGTGTGGACAGTGCTGGACCGTCAAACCGGCGCCGTGGTGGGCCGGGCAGGTCTGAGCGTCCGGGAAGGCTATGACCTGCCGGAACTGGGATTTGTGATTGGCCGGGAATGGCAGGGAAGAGGACTTGCCGGGGAAGTGTGCCAGGGCATTCTGGAATATGCCAGGGAGTTGCTGGGCTTTGAGCGGGTGCAGGTGCTGGTGCATGAGGAGAATACCGTGTCCCTGCACTTGTGCCAAAAGCTCGGTTTTCGGCAGCAGGCGGCGCCCGAGGCGGCAGGGCAATCCCAGGGAGACCAGCCGGACCAAAACAGAACTGCTTGTTCGTGTCATCAGGAAGAGAAAGAGCAGGGTGAAGGCTTTGGCAGGAGGGTGCCGGAAAAAATAAAGGTCGTCTGCCCTTCCTGTCTGGTGGAGATGGAACAGAACGGGCAGATGGCCCGGTTTGTCTATATGGTTTATGAAAGTAATGCCCAGACCGCCGGATAAGCACGATTGTTTCTATAGGATAATTGTGCATGAATAATTGCGGAAACGAGGCAGCGGTTTATCTCATGACCCTGTAGACTGGTAATTTCTCAGCCCGATCCGATACAACACACAGACGGGAATCAGAAACAGCAGCGATGCCAGCGGTGATAATCCATAGAGGATGCCGTCTCCCCGATCCAGCAGATAGAGCAGCGGATAATACTGCACCAGCGCCAGGGGGATCACAAAAGTCAGCAGCCTGAGAACCTTTTGCCCATAGACGGAAAAGGGATACTGCCCAAACTGCCGCATTCCATAGGTCAGTATATTCAGACACTCCAGCGGCTGTATGGTAAAGAAGGAAAGGGCGGCAATAAGCAAAAACAGGCAGAAGAACACCACACTGCCGCAGACTGTCATCATACCCAATACCAGTATTTTTTGCCAGGTCCATTGTACTCCGCTGGCAGGTATGGCGATACCCAACACCACCGCCGCCTGTACCAGCAGCCCTACACGGGAAAAATCCATATTGGGCATAATCACCTGCCCAATCACGCTTCTGGGCCTTACCAGAATCCGATCCAGATCCCCCTCCCGCAGCATCCCGGAAAAAACAGTCAGTCCGCCCCCGGCCAGTTCCCCTATGGAAAAAGACATCATGATCACGGAAAAGCACAGCAGCACCTGTCCATAAGTAAAATCATCCACTCCGCTGATCCGCCCAAACAGAAACTTAATTCCGAAAAACATGGTAAAAGCGGTCAGAAACTGTCCCAGGGTTGTCAGTAAAAAAGAGACCTTGTACTGCATCTGGCTTTTTAGTTCCATTATAAAAAATTTCCAATATACTCTCATTTCTCCTCCATGCGCCCGCTTTAGCGGGCATCTAAATCAAGATGAAGAATGCCGCCTTTCAGGCATTCTTGTATGAGACCAGAACCTCCTGGCGCACTATCCTCTGTGGCACGACTTTAGAAGTTCTTCTTATACTATCCCCCTTGCACAACTACCCTCTTAGTAGCCAGCGCCATAGCGGCCCGCCCTATAGCCACCAAAGCCGTCAGCCAAAATATCTGGAATACAATTCCTTTCAAGGCATCCACTCCCAGGAGATTGCCGCAAAAAATCTGCAGTGGCATATTCTGCATGGCGGCAAAGGGAAGAACCCGCACCACCCGGAGTAACTGCTTGGGGAAGAAGGGCAGCGGTATCACTCCGCCGGAAAAAAAGTCCGTCACTGCCGTGACAATAATCCGAATCCCTCTTTGGGAAATCAGATAGAAGAGGGAAATATACATCAGCATAGCCATAGCCACCGTCACCCCAAAGGCCAGCAGCGCCGACAGCAGAAAAAGGAAGGACTGCCCGGCGGACGCAGGAAGTGTCAGCCGGAACGGCCAGGGCACCATCAGCCCCAGCAGCAACACAGGCAGACAGTTCACCAGCGCGAAGGACAGACGGTTGGAAGCCGACTGGCAGAACCACCTGCCATAGAGGCCCACCGGGCGAACCAGGTCATAAGCCACCTCTCCGGAGCGGAGAGTGGAATAGATGTCGCCGTCTCCAAATACCACCCGGAACAGGACGAGAAAGGACTGGCGCACCCATATGTAGGAAACCAACTGGGAAAAAGCCATGGGAAAAGCGTCTGGATTGGTGCGGTACAGCGCCATATAAGCCAGCGATTCCATCATGACCCACAGCGCCCCCTTGGCAATGGTCCCCAGAACCACCATGCGGTACTGCAGGTTTTGGATGAAGCGGATGCGGAACAGGGAATAATATGCTCTAAAGTTCTTTTTCATAACTTTACCTCTTTTCTGCATATCGCAGGCCGGCCTGCGATATTGCGTCGATCAGTAATGGATGTGTAACATCCAAATGTTACTTCCGTATAGTGCAGCGTCTGCACTTTCGGTTACGATTTTAGGATAATACCCCTTCGGGGAGCGATCGCGCTTAGATTTCATACTCCTTGTATAATTCAGCTACCATTTCCTCTGTGGAGATATCGGAAACGGACACGTCCAACAGCTCCACAGAAGCCGCAAAATAAGCGATGGTTTCTGAGGCCGGGATTTGGGTGGGATCAAATCGCACGGTCATTTGTCCTTCACCACACTGTACCAGTTCCATTCCCTCCCGGAGCATAGGGGCCGTTCCACGGTACTGGATCGCCATGGTCTTGTGACCGGAGGTATGCTTCTTAAGCTGGGCAAGGCTTCCGTCCAGCAAAATCCGTCCCTTGCCAATCAGCAAAATTCGCTCTGTCAGCGCTTCGATATCCTGCATATCGTGAGTGGTCAGGACAATGGTGGTGCCCTTTTCCTGGTTTAAAGTCTTGATAAACTTCCTCACCGCGATCTTGGACACCGCATCCAGGCCAATGGTGGGTTCGTCCAGAAAAAGCAGTTTGGGGTCATGCAGCAGGGAGGCCGCATTATCCGAGATTTTTAATTATCCGAGGAAATTCTTAAAAACCTTTTGTATG
>ERZ778511.1251-NODE-1251-length-18326-cov-4.040939_pt1 | contig 18326 bp, 15 predicted proteins | sample MGYA00510347_ERZ778511 | MGnify/ENA primary metagenome ERZ778511 (study PRJEB29527, sample SAMN07138967) | mouse gut metagenome | material: feces | host: mouse | place: China:Nanjing | collected 2016-01-25 ...
GAAAGGCTTTACAAAAGGCTGAACGCCGGCAATGCCGGAGAAAAGCTGATTCTTCCCGAGAAGGCTCAGCACAGTGATCCCTCCTGGTTTGGATTTGCGGTAACGGTGCGGGAAGATTCCGGGCTGGACAGAAATAAGCTGACCAGATATATGGAAGACCACAATATTCAGACAAGGCTGTTGTTTTCAGGCAATCTGGTAAAGCATCCCTGCTTTGACCAGATGCGGAAAACAAAGGACTATCGGGTCGTTGGAGATTTGGCCAATACGGATTACATAATGCATCACACTTTTTGGATCGGAGTCTATCCGGGCATGACAGATGAAATGACCGACTATATGGCAGAGGTGCTCATCGAAGCAGTGCAGGCGGGTGCTTCCGCGGATGGCTGAGGGAAAGAACCTTTTTGGGGAGAATAAAAATAAAAGCGGTGCATATGAATACCGTGTGATCGCGGTTGTGGTTACACATAACAGACTTGAAAAAGTAAAGCTGTGTATTGAAGCTGTCTTAAAACAGACTTTTCCGGTACGTAAAATCCTGCTGGTTGATACGAACAGTGATGATGGAACCGGGGCATATCTTAAAAAGTTATCGTCGGAAAATGAGAAAATGGAAGGTATTTATGTGAAAAAAAACATCGGCGGTGCCGGAGGATTTCATCTGGGGATCCGTTATGCGGTGGCCCGGTACGGAGGAGATGTATGGCTGATGGATGATGATGTGATTCCGTCTGAGGATGCATTGGAGCAGCTGATTCATGCGGGGCGGATACTTGGTGATACATTTGGTTTTCTGGCAAGCCGGGTGAAATGGACAGATGGTTCGGACTGTAAGATGAATCGGCCTTTACTGGATAAAAGTGCCGGTATGGGGACGAATGGAACGATTCTTCCGGTGAAAAAAGCCACCTTTGTATCTATGCTGATTCAGGCACAGGTGGTCAGACAGGTGGGGCTTCCCATGAAGGAGTTTTTCATCTGGGGAGACGATCAGGAATACTCATACAGGATCCATTTGCGCTATCCCTGTTATCTGGTGAAAACCAGTGAAGTCATACATTGTATGGAAAAAAATATTCCATCCAATATCGCTATTGATTCTGACGACCGGATATGCAGATACAGATATATGTACAGAAATGAATTTTATATTTCCAGAAAGAAGGGATTTTTTTCTGTTTTGTATTATCTGTACCGGATGATACGGGATATATTCCGGATTGTAATCCGGAGCCGGAATCATAAACTGAAAAGGCTCAGGGCAGTGCTTTGCGGGGTGATTGAGGGCAGTACATTTCATCCTTCGGTTGAATATATATGGCAGGAGTGAACTGAATGATTAAAAAATGGATGATGATTTTCAGTGTGGTTTTCTATTGTGTCACAGTAAGAGTACTGGTGAAAAAAATCGCAAACATCAATGCCGGGCTGCGCAGTGTTCATGAAAAATCAGAACTGATGCGGCAATGGATTACAGCCGTGGAGAATGGCCGCTCAGTATACGACTATTTAAAAAGATGTGGATATGATTCTGTGGTTTTTATCTGTCCCAAAGAATGGAAACACATGCTGGACCGGAAAAATACACGGATACATGTACAGATGATCGACCAGGAAGCGCTGAAACCGGGTCAGACAAATCAGGATCTTTTGCCTGGAAACGACAGGTACAAAGCAGTGATATTGGTGGATCCCGGGAATTATCGTGAACTGAGTTACAGACTATATGATCTGGCAGATGTGCCGATTCTGAATTTTGCTGATATTCTGACGATGATGAATAAGGAATCGGCGGGGTATGCATAAGGAAAGACTTACGATTGTAATATCGACCTATAACAGATGCAGCCGTCTGAAAGCCAACCTGGATAAACTGCTCTCATACAGTGAGAAGAGAATCCGGTTTCTGGTGGGAAATAATGCATCTACAGATGGCACTGCGGCGTATCTGGAAGCGCTCGTATCAGACAGACTCAGGGTTATCCATGGAACAGAGAACAATGGATTTGAGAATTTCTGGCTTTTGGCTTTTGCAGTTTCCACAGAGTACTTTCTCTTTTTAAATGACAGGGATTCCATGGATGAAAAAAATCTGACTGAAATCTGTGATCTGCTCGAAGCAATAAAGCCATGTGAAATCATTTCCTGTGAAAGGGGATTTTGGAAGGGCGGTTATCTGAATCCCGCAGCGTTTACAGACCCCTTCTTCTTTTCGAGGCATCCGGGCACCCTTATATATGCAGCGGCGTATTGCAAATGTTATCTGAGCAGGGAACAGGTGTTGCATTACATTCAGAGGCAAAAACAGAATCTTTTTAATATTTATCTGGATTGTACATTACTTGGCAATCTCAGAAGGGGATATGCCTATAAAAAGTATCTGATCTCTCAGCCCAAAGACAGAGATATGATGAAACAGGAGAGAAAGGATTATTATGGGTGCAGCTATATTACGCCGGAATACCGGCTGCATGAGTTTGATGACTGGGCAGAAGAATTGGGCAAAGAACACAGGCGTGGGATTGAGAACATCTTTCTGAGCATGATAAAAAATGCATTGTTTACTTTGACATATGAATTCTATTACAGCATTCAGTCGGAGGATTTTGTGGCCCGGAATAACTGCCGGGGGTATAAAAAGAATGACTGGTATGGCAATGGAAAGAACTATATACGGCATGTACTGAACAGTGAGATTGTAAAAGAATTAAAAATGGAAAACAAAGTAAAAAGGATTTATGCGCAAAATATATGGAGATTTTTTTTCGGCCTGGGACTGAACCGGCTGGCGGAGATAAAAAATGGATTATTTAAAAAATGGCGGGGATTTTCATAAATATGATCATATCCGTTCTGTGCGAATGTACGGGGAACATGCCCGAAAGGTCAGGTTTTCCATTGTGATCCCTACGTATCGCAGAGCGGATCTGCTGGAGAAATCATTGCGTTCCGCATTAAATCAGAAAATGGTAACAGACTTTGAAATTGTGGTGGCAGACAACGATGATCAGCCGGCCGTGGAAAACGATACGTTTCAGCTGATCAGGGAATTAGCGGATAGCAGGATTGTGTATTACCGGAATGAGAAGAATATAGGTATCTATGGGAATACACTGCGGGCGGCAAGACTCGCCAGAGGGAAATATGTAATCCTGCTGAATGACGATGATCTGCTCCATCCATATTATCTGTATGTGATGAATTGTTTTATACATAAATATGGATTTTATGGCGTTATGGGAACCATTCCATCCGAGTTTACAACAGAACCGGTTATCAAAGAGATTCACGGCGGAATATCCGCATTTTCCATCACACAGGAGGGATTTTTCACAGGCTGCTGTGTTACGTCTCCCGGATTTCTGTATCCGAAAGAAATACTGGAAACCATCTATAACGCACATGAAGAGCTCCTCATGGGCGATCAGATTATACAGTATAAGGCATTAAAAAAATATCAGCTGATTCTGGTAGATTATCCTCTGGCTTTTTACCGTATCGGTGTCAATGAAACGATGCGGGATGAAGTGGCGGCTGACATGATGTTTCATATGTGCAAATTGAAAAGCCAGATAAGCAGGCACCATATTATATTATGGCTGTATATGCTCCTTTTCCGCAAAAACTGTTATCAGCAATATGTCACTTCCAGCGCGAAGTTCTGGCATAAAGAACATTTAATTCCTGTTGTTTTGCACCGGTTACACTGTAAATACAATGGAGAAAACAGTATAAAGCAGTTGGTCGCAGAAAGAATCTTTTCATATTTGCAGTACAGGTTCTCAAAAAAGAGAGATGTTTTCTACATATGACAATAGAAAGCTCGCGAAGCAAGATTTCTATCGTATATGACAATAGAAAACAGACAAAAACAAATATTACGAGGGATTAAAATGTTTAAAACGAAAACAGAAAAAAGTAATTTCAATGAAACTGTCCATGAGGAACACAGCCTGATTTTGGGAGTTGGCATGCCAAAGTGTGGTACAACAGCCATTGAGAACTATCTGTTACGGTCAAATGATTACTTAATGGAAAATGGATATGAATATCCCAATTTAGAGTATGAATTGGTGGCCCGTGATATGGAAGTACCTCCCTGTAAAGGAATCTATAGTAACGGGAATGGTGGTGTATTTATTCAGTATTACAGAAAAAATCAGCCGGCGCCCAGGGATCATATCTATGAGAATCTGTGGGAAATTATTAAGGAGAAGCTCAAATACCGGAATGTTATTCTCGTATCGGAAGATTTCTGGCAGTCAGACTGTTACAGAGTGGTAAAGGATATGAAATCTCATGTACAGGATACGAAAGTCATCTGTTATTTGCGAAGACAGGATCTGTATATAGAATCCAGTTGGAACCAGGGAATTAAGGAGGGTATATGGTCCTGGAGTTTTACACAGTATATCCATATTCTGCATATTGATGAAGAATGCGGATATCTGAAAAAGATACAGGCTATGGAAGAGGCTCTGGGAGGAGATACTTCTGCGCTCTCAATCGGAGCATATGAAAAATCTCAGCTGAAAAACGGCAATGTAATCAATGATTTTCTGGACCGCATTCATATTCCAGGCAGGGAAGAAGAATCGGCATGGGGGAATGAAAAGAATGAGCGGCTATGTGGCGAACTGTAGGATATAAAACGGTTTATTAACAGCCTGACCAGAGACGGGGAAATACAAGAGCGATTGCTTCGTTATATTGAAATTTACATACATCAGACAGGGGACGAACGGGAATGTTATTTCAGCCCGGAACTAAGAAAAGAGATTTTGCGGCGTTTTTCGGAACAAAATGCGCAGATTGCCAGACGTTATCTGCACAGGGAAGATGGCAGATTGTTCTGTGACAGCGATACGGTGCCTTATCCTGTACACGAGGATAAGGCCGTTGATCCCCAGATAGAAGAGAAACTGATAAAAATGGCGGTTACAAACCTGTTAGGAGAAATCGGCAGGAGATAAGTTTGGCGGGATAAGCAGATGAGAATATTAGTGATTGGCGGAAACGGGAATATAAGCTGGTATTGTGTTGATGAAGCACTGAGGAGGGGGCATGAGGTCTGGGAGTTAAACCGTTCGCAAACATGTAGGACAAGACGGGAGATTCAGCCCGAAGTTCATAAACTCACCGCAGATATTCATGATGTTGAGAAGATAAAAAGCATTGTGGAGGGATGTGTATTTGATGTTGTAATCCATTTCATTTGTTTCCATGAGAGAGATGCCAAAGAAGCCATCGATCTGTTCAGAGCCAGAACAAAGCATTTTATGTTCATAAGCAGCGAGGCGGTTTATAAACGAGCAGGCAGAAATCTCCCCTTCAGGGAAAGCTGTGAGCTGAATGATCCCGACAGGGCAGACCCTTATGTCAGTGGAAAAATACGGGCAGAAGCGGTTTTCAGGAGGGCGTATATGGAAAGCGGCTTCCCGGTTACAATTATCAGACCGGCATACACCTATGATGTAATTGTACCTGTGTCCATTGGACATAATTGCTTTACCGCCCCGCAGAAGTATCTGGATGGGAAACCTGCTTTGATTGCAGGCGACGGAACCAATCTATGGGCTTTTACCCATTCGGGTGATTTTGCAAAAGCGTTGATACCGCTGGCGGAGAATCCGGATACGGCAGGAGAGACATTTCATATTGCAACAGATGAATGGCTGACCTGGAACGAAGAAATGGAACTTCTCTTTTATGCACTGGGATTGAATCAATACAGAGCGATCCATATTCCCTATGACGAGGCTCTTTTGCTGAATGATTTTCAGCCCATAGATCTGATGGCGCAAAGGATGTGGCATAACATTTATGATACCGCAAAAGTGAAAGAATATGTGCCTGGATGGAAGGCGGAGATTTCGTTTGAAGAAGGGATACGCCGGACGATTGACTGGCTGCAAGAGAAACCCGTCCGCAGAAGATACAATGATCATCATGCGGCCGGACTGGACAGACTGTATAAAAAATATGAGAGGCAGGAGAAAACACCATGAAATGTCAGATATGCGGATGCAGTGAAAAAAAGAGATTGAGCAAACTCTGCTCAAACATGAAAATTATGGGCCCTTTTTTTCCGGATCAGGACAGTTCTGTAGTCTCCTGTCCCAAATGTGGCAGCGTGTATGTTGATACAGATGCCCGCCAGGCAGCTTTTACAAAATATTATGCATCTGAATACAGTCAGTCATTAAGTTATTTTGAAGTATTTGGGCGGGATGAGGCACAGAGTTATTATGAACAAATTGAAAAAAGAATCTCCAAATATGTGCACAAGGATGGCCATATTTTAGAGATCGGAGGCGGAATCGGAGAATTATCAAAATTTCTTGCCGAAAAAGGCTATACAGATATAACCGTTATGGAGCCTTCGGAAAGATGTATCCGTCTGTGTCGTGAAAAAGGGCTGAAGACCATACAGAGTGATGGATTTGCAGGTTTGGAAGAACTTGAAAATGCCTTTGATTTTATCATCATCAACCATACCCTGGAACATATATTGGATTTTCATAAAACGCTTGAAAGCGCACACCGGATGCTCAAACCCGGATGTGGTATGTATGTTGAAGTTCCGGACGCTGCAAAGTATGCGGAAACGGAGTTTGTTCCCTATTGGTTTTTTACATATGAGCACATTGTACATATGTGTCTGGAATCATTTGATAATCTTGCGCGTGTTTTCTCATACGATGTCAGGGAAAAGGAAAGTTATCTGAAATGTCACAGCTACCATGTGATGTACGGGATTCTGGCCAAATCGGATAAGCAGCGGGAAGAGCCGCTGCGTCTGCACTGTGTGGAAGAGGCGGTCAGTGGATATATCAGAAGTTGTGAAGGGAAATTAAAGCCGGTTATGGATAAAATCCGACAGGAAAATGTCCCGCTGATTTTATGGGGTGTGGGGACTTCCACGGCGCAGTTGCTGAACGGGAATTTTGATCATTGCAATGTCGTAAAACTGGTGGACAGCAATCCTTACAGGCAGAATGTCATATATACCGTTGCCGGAAAGAATCTGAAAATTGAAGATCCTTCTGCGATCGATACGGATGATATGATTCTCATACTGCCACTGATGTACGACGCATCTATCCGGAGACAGATCAAAGAGATGGGATTAAAAAACAGAGTACAGTCTCTGATCGAGAACTATCAGACCCGGCGCGCAGCTTCAGACAAAGCATGATCAGACCCGGCGCACAGTTTCTGATAAAGAAGGATAAGACACAGGAGGAAAGGCTATGACAGCAAAAGAAGGGCACAGATATTATAAAGAAAGAACGAGACTGGAAACGGTGATACCTCTGGCTGCCCCGTTTATTTTATATGTTGATCCGTCCAGCGCATGTAATCTCAAATGCAGGTTCTGTCCCTGCGGAAGGGCTCATGACGATCTCTGGACAGAGAGTAAACGCAGCAGTGTCGGGGTTATGGAAATGGACTTGTTCCGGAAAATTGTTGATGACTGCAGCGGCTTTCCGGATCCGATTAAAGTTTTGCGGCTATATAAAGAAGGGGAACCTCTGGTCAATCCGCATTTTGCAGAAATGGTTTCCTATGCCAGGCAGTCAGGACATTTTACCGGTATTGACACCACAACAAACGGGACTCTGTTACACCCGAAATTGAACCGTGAAATCATCAAAGCAGGACTGACACGGATCCATATTTCCGTGGAGGGGCTGTGTGGGGAAGACTATGAAGAAATCTGCGGCACAAAGATAGATTTTGAGCAGTTCCGGGAGAATCTGCGCGATCTGTATGAGCACAGAGGAGATTGTCATATTTTTATAAAAACCATTGTGGAAAACTGCAGTGCGGAAGATGAAGCGGCCAAAAAGGAGAAATTTTACCGCCTGTTTGGGAATCTGTGCGATGAGATCTCTTTTGAACATATTGCACCCTGCTGGCCGGGATTTGATAAGGAATTCTATTCGGAGGAGGTCGGTGTATATGGAAATAAAATACAGGAATGTGTGGTATGCCCCAGGCTCTTTTATATTCTGACAATTAATTCTGACGGTGCGGCCACGAGATGCATTGTGGACTGGAACAGAAAAATGCTCATAGGTGATGTGCATCAGCATTCCGTGCCGGAATTGTGGAAGATGATGGATACATACAGAATCGAGCATTTAAAAGGCAATCGCCGGAAAATGACAGGTTGTGATGAATGTCTGGAAATAGAGACAGCGGCAATAGACAACATTGATGCGTACAGAGAGGAATTATTAAAACGTTTTGAGCAAAATTAAGCTATTACATATTGCCGTGCATCTTGGAGGCGGCGCCGGTAAGGCAATCGCCGGTATGATGATTTCTGCCGGGAAGGTGGCAGAGTCGGATATTGTACTGCTGGAAAATCCCCTGAACCAGACATATGTGAATCAGTTAAGAAAACAGCATAGCAAGGTGAAGGTGGAAAGAGACGCCGATACGATACGGCGGCTTATTCCGGGATATGATGTGGTCGTTATCAACTGGTGGGGACATCCGTTGATGATCAGGCTGTTGCTGGAAATGGAAGGTGTGCAGGGACGTTTTATCATCTGGAGTCATATCAATGGGTGTTCGTATCCATATTTGCAGGGGGCTTTTTTGGACCGGTTTGATAAAGTGTTGTTTACCACAGGTTATTCTCTGGACAATGCGGCATGGGGAATCAAAGAGAGACAGAGAATTATGGAGAAATCAGCGGTTGTATACGGAATGGGAGATTTCCACCCCGAACAGGTTTCTCCGAAAACAACCTGTTTTGAACATTCCGGGCTGACCATCGGATACGTGGGAACATTAAACTATGCCAAACTGCATCCCCGCTTTCTGGAGTATTACAAAGAGGCCGCAAAGAAATATCCGGGTGTTCGTTTTGTTATGCTGGGAGAGCCGTCAAAGGAGGTGCGGCTTGCGATTCGCAATTCAGGGTTGGAGGAATCTTTTGAACTGCCGGGGTATGTGGACTGTGTCTGGGCGTATTATCAGAGAATGGATGTATTTGCATACCTTTTGAACGAAAGGACTTATGCCACAACAGAAAATGCGCTTGTGGAAGCCATGGCTGCGGGACTGCCGGTGATTGTTCTGAACAATCCTGTAGAACGGCATATTATACAGCATGGTGTGAACGGGCTGCTTGTAAACAATCCGGCGGAATTTGTTGATTGTATTGAATGGCTTTCGATGAATCAAAATGGCAGAGAGCTGGGCAGACGCGGCAGAAATTTCTGTATCAGCCGATATTCGGCCTCTGCCAATCTGGATGTTTTTTATTCTGCCTGTAAAGATGCCATGGCGTGCAGAGAGAGAACATATCTGTTTCGGGAAGCATTGGGCAGGAGCCCGTTTGAAGCATTTTGTATACAGGCCGGTCCGGAGGGGCAACTGTTTCAACGTATCTGCGACGGCGGGATGGAAGAAGCGGCTGAGGAGCTTAGGAGACTGCCCATTTATCTGGAAGAAGATAAGGCGTCTGTATTTCAGTTTGCAAGATACTTTCCCGAATCAGAAGAATTACAAACGATAGCGAGGTTTATAAGACAATATGAAAATTGAAGATACCAAATGTCAGGGGGTTAAGCTGATCCATTGCTTTTCCTCTCATGATGCCAGAGGCGGATTTACCAAAATCTATCATGAACCCGATTATCTGGCAGCCGGATTGGATGTCCGTATGAGAGAATCCTATTATTCGTCGTCGGGCAGGGATGTGATCAGAGGGATGCATTTTCAGCTTCCTCCCTATGACCATGCAAAAATTGTACATGTTATAAAAGGGGAAGTGGAGGATGTGGTTTTGGATTTAAGGAAAAACAGCCAAACCTATGGACAGGCTTTTTCCTTCCTGCTGTCAGGAGATGATCCGAAAGCGCTCTATATTCCGGCCGGTTTTGCCCATGGTTTCAAAAGCATGCAGGATCATACACTGATGCTGTACCAGGTTACCAGCGCTTATGAACAGTCAAGCGATACAGGGATATTGTATGATTCGTTCGGTTATGACTGGAAAACGGCAAGTCCTGTCGTATCGGACCGGGATAAGAGTTTTATGAAATTCGAGGAGTTTGAGAGCCCGTTTTAAAGGAAAACGGTTCAATATTTGGAGGCGACATGAAGACATTTATAGTAACCGGGGCTATGGGATTTTTGGGAAAAGCATTTGTAAACTGGCTTTTGGGTGAAGAAGAAAAAGTGATTGTCATTGTACGGGATAAGTATGCGGCCATGGATACCTGGGGCAGCCGGGTTGAAATTATAGAACGGGATCTGGCGGATGTGGGAAGTATTACAAAGCGGCATATTGGCAATCCGGACGCGGAAGGGATTTTTGTCCATTTTGCCTGGGAGGGGACAAGCGGGGATAAACGGGCTCTTGAGATGACACAGCTCAATAATATCCGCATGTCCTGCGAACTGATCAGAAGGGCAAAAGAACTGGGATGCCGGCGGTTTATCAATGCGGGTTCGATTATGGAATATGAGGCTATGAAAACCGTGTCTGCGGATGGTGAGCGTCCATCCAGGAATACCATGTATTCCATAGCGAAACTGACGGCAGATTTTATGATGAAAACAATCGCTGCGGATGTTGGCATTGACTATGTGAATATTATCATATCCAATATATACGGTCCGGGAGAGGTATCCAGACGGTTTCTGAATAATGTTGTCAGGGCATTGGTGAAAAATGAATCGTTAAAGCTGACGGAAGGTTATCAGCTGTATGATTTTATTTATACGGATGATGCCATGAGAATGATTAAGGCGGTGGCAGAGCGGGGAGAACCGTTTGAATCCTACTATATCGGAAATGAAAAGCAGAGACCTCTCCGGGAGTTTGTGCTGGAAGCCAAAACCATTACGGGCAGTTCTTCTGAATTGTTATTTGGGGCAATTCCCTTTACGGGGCAGGCGCTGGATTATCAAGAGTTTGACTGTAAAAAAATCAGGAAACTGGGGGTGCTGCCCAATGTTTCCTTTGAAAAGGGCGTGCTGGAGACTGTGAAGTGGGTGAAAGCGCAATAAGATGACCTGTGGGAGATGCAGAAAAGAGAGAGGATACTGTTATGGACCATTTAGATAAACTCGAAGCAGAAGCCATTTATATCATGCGCGAGGTTGTAGCCGAATGTGAAAAACCGGTGATGCTATATTCCATAGGGAAGGATTCATCCGTTATGCTCCATCTTGCAATGAAAGCCTTTTATCCGGAAAAACCGCCGTTTCCATTTCTTCATGTCAACACCACATGGAAGTTCCATGAGATGATAGAGTTCCGGGACAGACGGGCCAGGGAACTGGGAATAGAGATGCTGGAGTATATCAATCAGGAAGGTATAGACCAGGGAATAAATCCCTTTGACCATGGTGCTGCTTATACAGATATTATGAAAACCCAGGCGCTGAAGCAGGCTCTTGACAAGTATGGTTTTACTGCGGCCTTTGGCGGCGGAAGACGTGACGAGGAAAAAAGCCGCGCCAAAGAACGGGTATTTTCTTTCAGAAATTCTGCCCATGCCTGGGATCCCAGGAATCAGCGGCCGGAAATGTGGAAATTGTACAATGCGGAAATTAAAAAGGGGGAAAGCATCAGGGTATTTCCCATCTCCAACTGGACCGAAGTTGATATATGGCAGTATATAAGACGGGAAAATATCCCCATTGTGCCATTGTACTATGCGGCGGAAAGACCGGTCGTATATAGAGATCACCATATCATCATGGCAGATGACGAGCGTATGCGTCTGAAACCGGGGGAAAAACCTGTTATGAAGCGTGTGAGATTCAGGACACTGGGGTGTTATCCCTTATCGGGAGGTGTTGCGTCTACGGCAACAACCCTGGATGAAATTATAGAAGAAACCCTCAGCGCCATAGAGTCGGAGAGAACCAGCAGGGTGATTGACAAAGACGGCGGTGTGGCCAGCATGGAGAAGCGGAAGAAAGAGGGGTATTTCTGAATGAACGGATTGCTGAAATTTATTACATGCGGAAGTGTTGACGACGGCAAGTCCACTCTCCTGGGGCACATGTTGTATGACGCAAAACTCTTGTTTGCAGATCAGGAACAGGCGCTGGCGCTTGATGGAAAAATAGGAAGTGGGGGGGGTGAAATCGACTACTCTCTTCTGCTGGACGGACTGATTGCGGAGCGTGAACAGGGGATTACCATTGACGTGGCTTACCGGTATTTCACTACGGAGAAACGGAGTTTTATTGCAGCCGATACGCCGGGGCATGAGGAATACACCAGGAATATGGCTGTTGGCGCTTCTTTTGCAGATCTTGCGATCATTCTTGTGGATGCATCCAAAGGGATCTTACTGCAGACCAGACGTCATGCACGGATATGTGCGCTGATGGGTATACGCCATTTTGTTTTTGCAGTGAATAAGATGGATCTGGTGCATTATGCACAGAGTGTATTTGTCTCAATTCAAAAGGAGATACGAAAACTGGCTGCTGCTCTGGAGATTCACCTTGCAGACGTCAAAGTGATACCCGTCTCGGCAACAAAAGGGGATAATATAACGTTCAAATCCTCCAATATGGTTTGGTATCAGGAGGAAACCCTGCTTTCCTTTCTTGAATGTGTGGATGTGGAAGAGACAGGCGGGGAAAGCGGATTTGTGATGCCCGTACAGCGGGTGTGCAGGCCGGATTATACCTTTCGGGGATTTGCGGGGCAGATTGAAAGCGGTACGATTACGGCAGGTGATGAGATTACCGTATTGCCCAGTCGTGAAAAGGCCGTTGTGAAACGGATTTATGTAACGGACCGGGAGAACTGCAAAGCATATGAAGGCCAGGCGGTCACCATACAGCTTGACAGGGAAATTGATATATCAAGAGGATGCGTATTGACAAGAGATACGAATTTGTCCGTGACAGGTATGTTCAATGCTTCTCTTCTGTGGATGGATGATGAAAGGCTGGTGGAGGGAAAAAGTTTTCTGATGAAGGTGGGAACCCAGAAGGTACCTGCTGCGGTCATGGGCATCAAATATAAGACAGACATCAATACGGGGGAACACGTCCCCGCAAAAAATATTTATAAGAATGAGCTGGCGGTGTGTGACATGGCGCTGGGCAGAGACGTTGTATTTGATAAATTCGCTTTACATAAAGGGTTGGGCTGTTTTATACTCATTGACCGGGTTACGCACATGACCTCTGCCTGCGGCGTAATCGAGCATTCACTCAGAAGAGCCGAAAATATCGTATGGCAGAACCTGGATATCACACGGGAAATCCGGGCGGGCAAGATGGGACAGAAGCCGCTGACCGTATGGTTTACAGGGCTTTCCGGTTCCGGCAAGTCCACCCTTGCCAATGAACTTGAGAAAGTGTTGAGCGCCCAGGGCAGGTATACGATGATCCTGGATGGCGATAACGTCCGTATGGGACTCAATAAAAACCTCGGGTTTGAAGAGAAGGACCGGATTGAAAACATCCGCCGTGTGGCCGAAGCGGCCAGGCTGATGAATGATGCCGGACTGATTGTCCTGGCTTCTTTTATTTCTCCATATGAAAGTGACCGGTTAAGTGCCCGCAAAATTATCGGAGATTCAGACTTTGTGGAAGTCTATGTGAGCACACCGCTGGAAGCATGCGAACAGCGGGATGTGAAAGGATTATATAAAAAAGCCCGTAACGGAACCATTCCGGATTTTACAGGGATAACGAGTCCTTATGAAATTCCAGAGAACCCTGATGTAATCATTGATACCAGCAAATATTCTCTTGATGAGTCGGTTGGACTGATTCTGAATAAGATTGCATGTCGTATGGTGCAGGAGGCTGATTTTGGTAAATAAGAGGATATGGGAAGCCTGCGCCTCTATGCTGAAAATCGGCTGTATCGGGTTCGGAGGAGGGAACGCATTAATACCGGTCATACAAAAGACGGTTGTGGAAGAAGAGAAATTGCTGACGCAGGAAGCGTATGAAGAAGATATTTTAATTGCCAGTATTACCCCCGGAGCGCTTCCGGTGGAATTGGCAGGGGGATTGGGGAAACGGCTGGCAGGGCGTAAGGGAATGCTGCTGGCGGCAGGATGTATGGCATTGCCGGGCGCTTTCGCCACGGTACTTCTCATCTCCTTGCTGAATGGCATATCGGATGTATTTTATGCAGATGTGGCTTTTATTACGGTTGGGGTAATGGCTTATATAGCAAGACTTCTGATGCAGTATGTGAATGCGGCGGTCAGACCCATATCTGAGAGCGGCGGAAAAAGCAGATTGCTGCAGTGTATCATGACAGCGGGTGTATTCGTCCTCACATGTGGTAACAATTTCTATAAGCTATTGAAACTTGAGAGAACGCCCTTCTTTGGCCTTTCTGCCATACATATTTTTATAATGGTATTTTTTGTCCTGTTTTTTACCAAAGGGCAAGCCGGCCGGGTAAAGAGTACGGTATCTGCTCTGCTGTGTATACTCTACATCCTTTGTACAGGGAAGAATGCGCTGTTTCAAAATCCGGCGGTGCTTCCTGTCGTGGAAGGCTGTATGCTATGCCTTGGCTTCTATGGATGCATCACAGGGGTAAGAGGCGCAGGGAATACAACCGCTTTTTCCAAAAGAGAACTGATCAAAGATCTTGTTATGGTGGTGGCAGGTATTTTGGCTGCATGCATGGTCTCCGCAGTGATATGCAGGGAGGGATTTGCTCTTGTGGGAAGGAGTTTCCTGTCATCCATTCTGTCCTTTGGCGGTGGAGATGCGTTTCTGACAGTGGCAGACGGAATGTTTGTACAGTCCGGGATGATTGGAGAGCATGAATTTTATAGTCAGCTCGTACCGATTGTAAATATACTTCCGGGTTCGATTCTGTGTAAAACACTGAGCGGTATTGGATACCTGACGGGGCTGAATGCCACGGGAAATATACTTGTTGGATATGTGGCTGCAATGGCAGGCTTTATTTGCAGCGTTGCAGTCAGTTGCGGGGTGTTTGCCGTTATGGGGGATTTTTATTTTGCATTCAGGGATTTTGGGGTATTCCCTCTGATCAGGATGTGGATCCGGCCGGTTGTATCAGGATTCATGCTGACGGTCATATTGTCGCTTATGCAACAGTGTGTAAAGTATGGTACAAGCCTGGGATGTGGGTATGGCCTGCTGTGTGTACTGGCGGTTGTATATTGTATCAATATTTTCATGGAAAAAAAGAATCTGAGAATGGGAATCAGAATGCTTGTATCCGTTTTATGCGCCTGTGTTTTCGGTTGGGTGATTGTGAATTTATAATATACAATACGGTTTTCAGGAAGATGGACAGAAAGGAAATGATCTGTAACAGAGGGCAGAGTTTGCAGGAACAAACTATAGGTGGAAACTGTTCGGCGCTGAAACAGTATCGGGGAATTGATATGAACACAGAAAAACTGAGAAACTTTTATAAGGGCAAAAAAGTGCTGATCACCGGAAATACCGGATTTAAAGGAACCTGGATGACACAGGTTCTTCTGGACTGGGGCGCACGGGTGGTGGGATATTCATACGGGCCGCCAACAGAGCCTTCCTTATTTGCAATGGCGGGACTTACAGAACAAATGACAGATTACCGGGGGGATATCCGTGATAAGGATGCTCTCCTTGCCGTATTTGAAAAAGAAAATCCTGAGATTGCAATTCATATGGCTGCCCAGCCCATTGTGAGAGAATCCTATAACAATCCTGCCGGCACCTATGAAACCAATGTTATGGGAACCGTTCATTTTCTGGATGGGGTGAGAATGTGCCCTTCTGTAAAATCGGTGGTGAATGTCACCACCGATAAAGTTTACATGAATCAGGAATGGCAATGGGGATACAGGGAAAATGAACCGCTGAACGGTTATGACCCATATTCCAACTCAAAATCCTGTTCCGAGCTTGTCACGAGCTGTTTCATACAATCCTTCTTTTCGGGCCGGGACATTGGGGTATCCACCTGCAGGGCAGGGAATGTAATCGGCGGCGGTGATTTTGCCAGTGACAGAGTGATTCCGGACTGTATACGTGCGGTGGAAGCCGGGGTGGAGATGACAGTCAGAAACCCTGATTCCACAAGACCCTATCAGCATGTCCTGGAACCCATTGCAGCCTATTTGCTCATTGCCATGGAACAATATGAAAACCCCGGTCTTGCCGGGAACTATAATGTAGGGCCACAGGAGGCAGACTGTTGGAGGACAGGTGATTTGGTATCCTTATTTTGCGCCGTATGGAACAGGCAGATTGCAGGCACGAAGCTGCACCGGGCTTCCTGGAGAAAGCAGAATGACGGCGGGCCTCATGAAGCAAACTTTCTGAAACTTGACTGTTCAAAACTGAAAACCACATTTGGATGGAAACCCAGGTGGAATGTGGAAACTGCCATGGATAAGATTGTGGAATGGAGCAGAGTATATTTGGAAAAAGGTGATGTGAAAGCGCAGATGGCTGAGCAGGTGAGAGAATTTTTTTGTTTGGATGGAAACTGCAGCAGAAAACCGGATTTCCTGCCAGGAAAGGAATAAGAACGAATCGAAGATAGACAGGCTTCTGAAACGGTTGCAGATAACAGAAGTGTTTGCGTACGATGGAAAACGCCGGCAGCCGGCCATTTTACTGATGGCCGGCTGCCGGTGAATTTTATGCATGACAATAGAAAGTTTGCAAAGCGTGCTTTCTATTGTCATGATAATAATAGAAAACTCGCAAAGCGTGCTTTCTATATATTAAATTTTAAACTGGCTGATCAATTCATTCAATGTCTGTGCCTGGCCGGACAGTTCGCTGGAAACGGCGGCACTTCTCTCGGCAGCAGTGGAGTTTGCCTGTATCACTTTGGAGACTTCTTTGATTCTGTTTTCCACAGAAGCAATCATATCCGACTGCTGGACGCTGGCAAGAGAGATCTCATCCATAAGCGCTTTAATGGACTGAATGCATTCGTTGATGACCTGCATTGCCGAAATAACGGCATTGGTGGATTCTGTGCCTGTTTTTATGTCACGAATCGAGCGTCCGATCAGCTCACCAGTATTGCTGGCTGCCTCAGCCGATCTGGCTGCCAGGCTTCTGACCTCGTCTGATACGACGGAAAAGCCTTTTCCGGCAGCGCCGGCATGCTTGGCTTCCACAGCGGCGTTCAGGGCGAGGATACTGGTCTGAAAGGCGATATCCTCAATGGTTTTAATAATACTGCCGATCTGGGTGGACGATCTGTCTATATTTTGGGTGGCTGTCATCAGCTGTTCCATTTTTGTATCGGCTTCGGCCGCATACCCTGTGGCTTTATCCACCAGATCGCTGGCGTTGCCGCAGCGAATTGTGCTGTTCTGGATCTGGGCGGTAATGTCTGTAATATTGGATACAAGCCCGTCGATGGATACTTTCTGCTGTGCGGTCCCCTGGGACAGTGCCTGGGCGCCGGATGAAACCTGGTTTGCGCTGCTGTTCACCTGACTGGCAATCCGGGTAATATCACGCATGACACGCATAAGATGGTTGCGGATACTGTTCAGGCTTTCAGACAACACTTTGAAATCGCCGATATAATAGGCCTGGTTTTGGGTAACATCCACAGAGATATTGCCGTCGGCCATCTCTCCCAGGATACGGCCAATATCGTCGATTGTCTTTCGCAGACAGTCGCATACATGGTGGATGGTCTGTGCGATCATACCGATTTCATCGGTTCGGCCGTAGAAGGATTCCAGGTCCCGGTCTGTGGTAAGCTCCAGTCTGCCCAGACGGCGGATGGCACGTTCCATCACCATCAGCTCCCGGCTTTCGCGGTGCAGAATCAGCAGCGTGACGAGGATAATCATGACTGTCACAACGGCACATAAAATGCCGGTTGTATTGCGCACGGTTTCCACTTCGCCATACACTTCATCCACACTGTCCCGGACCATAAAGACCCAGTTCCGGTCTTTCAGGTATTTGTATACAACCAGTTGATCCACGCCGTGTTCATCCCGGTACGAGTAAGTACCTGCCTGTGTGCTGCCATCGGCTTTGATTTTGCGGATGATTTCCAGATAGCCTTTGTCCGTAGTCTGGGTGTTGATCAGCGATTCATCCGAATGGTACAGATACATCTCGTCTTCTACGTTCAGAAATACATAGTCGCAGTTAGGCAGTCCCTGAATATCCAGATTTAACAATACATCCATTAAACTGTTGGCATAAACGCCGGCTCCCACAAAACCGATACATTCCTGAGCTTCATAAATGGGATAATACATGGAGAGAATCATACTTCCTGTCCCGGGAGACTTCATGATTCCCAGGTTGGTGAGCTGCGGCCGGGCCAGAATGGTATTGCGGAATTCTTC
>ERZ778511.1252-NODE-1252-length-18323-cov-4.281585_pt1 | contig 18323 bp, 12 predicted proteins | sample MGYA00510347_ERZ778511 | MGnify/ENA primary metagenome ERZ778511 (study PRJEB29527, sample SAMN07138967) | mouse gut metagenome | material: feces | host: mouse | place: China:Nanjing | collected 2016-01-25 ...
ATATACGTAAGATCAGGGGGTCTTATTATCTTGTCGGGGCACTCCTCGGCAAGTATAAAAAAGCGGTTGTCGCACTTCCGGGCGGCTGCCAGATCGGAAGCCGCCCGATCGACCAGCACTTAAAAGGATTTGAGCAGCTGGGGGCAAGAGTTACGATCCACAACGGAAAGATTGATGCTTACGCGGACCGCCTGACTGGAAGCCATATTTATCTGGACTGTCCGAGCGTGGGAGCGACGATCAATATTATGATGGCGGCCTGCATGGCGGAGGGAAAAACGGTCATTGAAAATCCGGCGAAAGAGCCTCATATCGTTGACGTGGCAAACTTTTTGAACAGTATGGGCGCGAATATCAAAGGCGCCGGAACAGATACGATCCGTATCAAAGGCGTGGAGAGCCTTCATGGAAGCGAATATTCGATCATCCCGGATCAGATCGAGGCGGGGACGTATATGATCGCGGCCGCAGCGACCGGCGGAGATGTGTATATCAAAAATGTCATTCCCAAGCATTTGGAGGCGATCACGGCGAAGCTGCTCGAGATCGGCTCGAGAGTGGAAGAATACGATGACTGCGTGCGGGTGTATTCGGACAAACGGCTCGGGTACGCTAATGTAAAAACGATGCCGTATCCTGGGTTTCCGACGGACATGCAGCCACAGATGACGACGTTACTTGCCCTTTCGGAAGGCGTGAGTATTGTAACGGAAACGATTTTTGAATCCCGGCTTAAATATATCAGCGAACTGCGCAGGATGGGAGCCAATATCAATGTGGAGGGAAATGCGGCCATTATAACCGGCGTGGAGCAATTCACCGGCGCCACGGTGAGCGCCCCGGATCTACGGGCCGGAGCAGCGCTCGTCATCGCGGGTCTTGCCTCGGAGGGATTTACGGTCGTGGAGCAGATCCACTACATTGAACGGGGATATGAAAACTTTGAGGAAAAATTGCGCGGACTCGGCGCCATTATCGAAAAAATGGATGCCGATGACGAGAGAGCACAGCAGAAGTTCCGGCTGAAAGTAGGATAATAAAAAACAGTATGGTTCGGGGATAGATGCCCGGGCCATATTTTCGCAGGCGCGAATGGAGGATGCTATGGATGGTAAAGTACAGGAAATATTGAACGAAGTAGGGAAGGTGATCCGTGGAAAGGATGAGGCGATCAGCCTTGTGCTTACGGCTATCCTTGCCAGAGGCCACATTCTGATCGAAGATATACCGGGGGTGGGAAAGACGACGCTCGCCGTCTCGTTTTCCCGGGCGATGGAGCTGACGGAGCGCCGTCTCCAGTTTACGCCGGATGTGCTGCCGAGTGATGTCGTAGGGTTTAATATGCTGGATGCGGACGGTGAAATGCAGTATAAGCCAGGGGCGATCTTGTGCAACCTCCTTCTGGCTGACGAGATCAACCGTACATCGACGAAAACGCAGTCAGCGCTTTTGGAAGTCATGGAAGAAGGACAGGTGACAGTGGACGGTGTGACCAGACAGCTGCCAAATCCTTTTATCGTTGTAGCGACGCAGAATCCGGTCGGATCGGCCGGAACACAGATGCTCCCTGAGTCACAGCTCGACCGGTTTATGATCCGCATTTCGATGGGGTATCCGGCGATGGAAGAGGAGATGCGTCTGATCAAGGAGCGCCAGGAGATCAATCCACTGGATTACATACAGGAGATCATTACGAAACGGGAACTTTTGGAAATGCAGAAACAGGTACACTCTGTTTTTGTGGATGATAAAGTGCTGAAATATCTTTCGAAGATCGTCGATGCCACACGGAACCACTCGATGCTTGCGCTCGGCGTAAGTCCCAGGGGTACGCTGGCTTTTGTTGACATGTCCAAAGGACACGCGTTTATGCAGGGCAGGAATTATGTACTTCCCGAGGACGTAAAAAAGGTGGCAAAAGCGGTGCTGGCACACCGCCTCCTGCTAAACGGAAAAGCGAGGATGAGCCACACGACAGCAGAAGATATCGTGGAAGAAATTGTCGAAAAGATCCCAACACCTAAATTGTAAGATTCGCTCAGAAGGCAGGCCGGCAGGCGGGTCTGTTTAGAACCTACGGCTAGGGGGATGGACATATGACAATGGGTACATTGATTTACATATTAATACTGATCACCGGTCTTCTCGTTTCTGTCATCTGCCTGTCCTATGGTACGGTGGCTGTCATGGGGGCGCTTATTATCGTGCCGCTGTTTATGCTCGCCTTTCTGATCGTCATGCGGCTTCGGGTGAACGTGGATGTGGGGTGCAAAAACCCTGTGGCTGAAAAGGATTCGATGGAAAAACCGGCGAGAGTTACAATCGCCCTTATGGTAGAGAATACGGGAAAATGGCTCCCCGTCTCCAAAGGGCTTGTTTGGGTGCGCTACAAAAATACATTTTCCGGGGAAAAGGGGAAGATGAAAGTGCGGTTTTCGGTAGATACTGGAAAGAAGAGGGGGCGGCGTATCCCCGTCGTGATCAAGCACTGCGGAAATGTTTCGATCAAAGTGGAAAAAGTGAAATTATACGATTACCTGAACCTGTTTGCGACGACGATCGGAAAAAATTTCGAGACGCAGGATGTTCTTGTCATGCCGCCAATCAAGGAAATTTACTTGGGAAGGGATCGCTGGTATAATGAAACAAATGAAGACAGTGACCGCTTTTCGCTGTACAAAAAAGGCGATGACCCTTCGGAAATATTTGATATCAGGGATTTTAAGGACGGAGACAGGATTCAGAGCATCCATTGGAAGCTCAGTAGTAAGACTGGGCACTATATGGTAAAAGATGGAAGTCTTCCGCTGGCAAAGGCGATCTACATATTTGTGGATCTGTGCGCGGCGACGTGCGAGGAAGCCGACCTGCTTGTCCAGGGGATTTATTCGATATCCATGCAGCTGATGGAACAGGGCGTGCCCCAGAATTATATCTGGTATGACAATAAAAATGACATCATACAGGAGTGCCTGATCGAACACGAAGAAGAACTGTTCTGGATGTTCGAAGATTTATTTAAGTGCCATAAGACGGAGGATCCGGGAGAACTGATCCGCGCCTATATGGAATGGGAGGAAGGAAGGCCAAAAGAGACAGGACTTTATCTGACCGTGACACAACATACAGAGTCAGAACTAAACGGATTAGGGGTAGCAGAGTTACTAGTGATAGATCTTCGTGATGAACAGTGAGGGAGGTGCCCGGATGAAAACCAGTAAATTTATGAATGTTATATTGGAAATAAGTCAGGTGATGCTGGTCTTTCTCGGTGTGTACTCTGCCCTCATGTGCGCGGCGATGAGTCTTTCCCTGCCCGTTAGCCGTCTGATCACGATGTCTGTCATATTAGGCCTTTCCTTTTTGTTTTACGGACTGTTTACGGTTTTAGAGACGTTCCGTCATGGAAAAATGTATGGTTTGCTGGGGATCAGCGCGTTTGCCGTTGTTGTCATCATCCGCTTCCGAAGTGTGATACAAAAGGGAACGGTGACGATCATCAATACCTATTTGAAAGAGTTTATGAGCTACACCGATAATGAGGTGACGCTTTTGAGCAATAAAGGGTTTGAGCAGGAGACGGCCAGTGTTGAGTATTGCACGACGCTTGTCGTGATCATATTGGCGGCGTACCTGACGGCGCTGATCAGCAGTTGTTTTTACCGGAAAAGAAGGTCTTCAGTTTACGTGGCGGCTACGGTTTGGTTTTTCCTCATCCCGCTTACGGTAGGTAAGATCGGTTACTTTGCAAATGTTGTCACGTATCTGTTTGTGACGGTCGCCGTGATCGGAACCCGTTTTTTGCGGTTTGATACGACCGATAAGCGCATGCGGCAGAAATTGTCGCTCGTACTGCTCTGTGTCGGCCTGGTAGCTGGTACGCTGACGTACATTATCGTTCCGCCGGGCCGGTATGACAGCCATTTGAATGAAATCGTGGAAGTGAAAAATTCTGCCCTGGCTTTTACGACGTGGAGCCGGGAGGATTTTCTTACATGGGTCAGGGAGTATTTTAGCGGCGATGCTCTGGAATACGGGAAAATAGGGAGGAAGAACCAGGTCAACCGGACGGGCAGGACATTGATGAAGATCAGCGGCAGTTTTGACACGAGCCACGGCATGTACCTGAAAGGGTATACCGGTGCCAGGTTTGAACAGAACCGCTGGTATCAGGTGAAGGAGGAACAATATGAGAATGAGCTGTCGGCGTTGGCAGCGGACGGCTTGTCCGTCGATAACTGGCATGTGACACTACGCAATCAGATTGGTGAGAGCCAGACGACCGAAAACAGCAATCTTTGGAAAACAGGCAGCGTAACGATAAAAAATCTGGCTTTTGGTTTCGGGAATTATGCCGTGCCGTACTATCCGTCGACTTCTTTTTCTTCCGAGGGAGGCAGGACGACGGTGGCCGTGCCGGGCGTGCAGTACGAGGTGGAATACCTTCCCGTTATGTACTACGAATTGCGGAGAGGTCTGATCGCGGATAAGTATAACCTGGCAGACAATGATTACTGGGCTGGCAGTCAGGAAAACAGGGAGAGGCTGTCCGCCTTCGCAAAGAAATATTATACGTCCGTACAAGGTACGTCCGTACATAGTACGTCAGAGGAGACGGCGCAGGTTTTGGATGAGTATAAGGCGTATCTGAATGCGCAGAACGGACTGCTTGATAAATATAATGAGGGGTCGGCTTCGCTGTACCAGCTGGTAGAGGAGACGCGGAATTTTATCATGATGGATACCGAGTATACGCTCTCTCCGGGAAAGACGCCAAGGGACAAAGATGCCGTCGTCTATTTCTTAAAAGAGAATAAAAAAGGCTATCATTCTCATTACGCGACGGCCGCGGCCGTGCTGCTGCAGGGGATCGGTGTGCCGGCCCGCTATGTGGAAGGGTTGTATATCAGTAAGGAGAGGCTGGCGGACATATCGGGGACAGGGACGGAAGTCAAAGTGACCGATAAGGATATCCACGCCTGGGTGGAGGTATATCAGGAAAATTACGGGTTTCTTCCTTTGGAGTTTACGCCAGGCATGGGAGATGAGGATGCGGATCATTCTTCAGTGACAGACGAGGAAAGTGAACGCGGCGGGAATCAGGGGGATGGTTCTTCTAGTGACGGCGCGAATCCAGAGGAACCGACCGAGACACCGGAACCGGAAGATGATATGACATTTGAAAATATAGAGAGTGATAACTACAACCGTGAGGACGAGTATGAGGAGGAGACGCCGGAGGTGGAAAGCGGCGGACTGACAGCCGAAACCCCAGGCAATGCGCAGGATGGAACAAGCGGTATGTCGTGGCAAAAAGTGTTCGTGTTTGTCGTGCTCGGACTTCTCCTTTTGGCAGCGGCCGCAGAGGCACAGCGCCGGATCCGGATCGTCCTGCTGAAAAAGCGGATGAGGAAAAAGACGCTGAGAAAGCAGATCATCGCGTACTACCGCCATATGGAAAAAGCGCTCGTTCACAAAGGCATCCGTTACCGCGGGCAGAGTGTGGACGAATATGCCGGGCAGATCACGCAGGCATACGGTATGGAAAAAGATGTGGTGGAACCTTTTGTTTCGATGGTATTTTGCGCAAGTTTCAGTTATGAAAAATTTGATAAAGAACAGATCGCTGAATTCCAGACGGCGTACCGGAGCATCCGGCACAAAGTGTATGAAGGGGTAAAAGGGATCGGAAAATTGTATTATATGTATATTTTGTGCATATAGGTAGAGGCGGCCTCTCAAATAAAAAAGCTGTCTGCACCGGCGATTTTATATCACTGGTGCGACAGCTTTTTTTATTCACTGCGGTGTTTGAGGATGATCTCTTCAAACCGCCGGTTGGAAGCTTCCATCTCTAACTGGGATTCCAGTTCTCCGATTTCGGCATCCTGTTCATCTAATTCTTCCAGCAAATCGAAAAGGTCATCGTCCGAAAAGAACATTTCCATATTCGTACCCTCCTTTGCTGTTTTATTCTTTGACTATAGTGTAGCACAAAATGGGTCGGGGTACAAGTAGAAATATAGGTAAGTTGTCTTTTACCGGGTGGGTGGTCATCTCTCTGACCGGGGCAGGCTCACACGGCAGAACCGTCTCATAAACTGCCTGTAGTTAAAGGGCAGGAGCGGATAGATATAGCTCTTTCCGGAGATCGTTTTATTGCAGACGATACAGATGATCGTGATCAGGATGCCTGCCGCGTATCCATACACGCCAAACGCCGCCGTCAGACAGATGAGGATCAGGCGCATAAACTTTAATGCGTAGCCGAGTTCAAAGCTGACCTGGGTATAGTTTGCAACCGCGACAAATGCCATATAGAGCATGATCTCGGAATTAAACCAGCCGGAACTCACGGTGTAATCACCGAGTACGATGCCGGCTACGACGCTGAGCGGCGTGCTGAACATACTCGGTGTGTTGAGCGATGCCAGCCGGAGTCCGTCGATGGCAAATTCCAGGATGAGGAACTGCATGAATATGGGAATATTGATGGGATCCGTTATCTCGATAAAACGCAGGCTTTCGGGGATCCATTCGGGGTGCATGAACAAAAGTAAAAAGGTAGGGGTCAGCAGGACGGCCAGGATGTTGATGGCAATGCGGGACAGCCGCAGATATGTGCCTGTGACCGGCGGGAAATAGTAATCATCGGCATCTTCGATAATATCAAACACCGAAGTGGGAAGGATCATGGCAGACGGGGACGTATCCACGAGCAGCACGATGCTTCCCTCCAAAATGCTGGCGGCTGTCGTATCCGGCCGCTCGGTAAACTTAAATTTGGGGAATGGATTGTACCATTTATGCTGGTACAGGCATTCCGCCAGACTTTCCTGGTTCATCGTAAGGGCGTCGATGTCTATTTTTTTCAGCCGTTCCTTGATGTTTTTCAGCATTTTCTGTTCGACTCGGTCGGACATATATGCGAGGACGACGTCCGTGCGGGAACTTCTCCCGACGGTGTTCATTTCCATAACAAGCTGCGGGGAGCGGATCCTTCTCCGGATCAGGGCGGTATTATACACGACAGTTTCCACAAAACCATCTTTGGAACCGCGCATCACTTTGTCTTTTTCAGGCTCATCTACTCCCCTGGCCGGATACGTACGGAAATCCATAGCCAGAAATTTGTCATAGCCGTCGATCATCAGAACGGGAACGCCGGAAAGCATCCGCTGGATCAGGTTTTGTTCGTCTGAAATGAGATCGATTTCGCCATACGGGAGACAGTTCTTGAGAAAGTCGTGTGCCGTCTCCGGCATTTGCTTTGGCGTGAGTTTATAGAGAAACTCTATGATCTTTTCCATAACTTCATCTTTACAGAAGCCGTCAATAAAATAAAAACAAGACGCTCTACCACCAATTGTCACCACCCGGTAAATGAGATCAAAGCTTTTTTCCACCTGAAAAAGCTCGTCGATATATTTTTTATTAGTCATAAAATCTTTTGAAAAAGTTTGTGACATGCTGTGCCCTCCTACTACGGTGTTTTGGCTCATATTAGTTTCAGTATTGCCACGATCAGGAAAAGTATTCATCACCAGATGCGTTTTTTGTCGCATTCGCACAAAAGGAACAATAAGTCGTTGTGCAATATTCACAAACGCGAGTGAAGTATGGATCAAAAATTGCACGATATGTCAACAAACTGGCGAAAAATTTCATTGTCAAGCACGGTTTTCTGTGTTATATTTATCAACGTAAACTATATTTATCTTAATTGAAGGAGGTAAGTTACTTATGGGGTTACAACTGAAGAAAGCGGCGAGAGCAGTATTGGCAGGTTGTCTTTTGTTTGCACTGGTTATCGGGGTGTTACCAGTGAATGCACCGACAGCACAGGCAGCCAGTGATGCGGTAGTCAATGTATCAAAGACGTATCAGGAGATACGGGGATTTGGTGGGATGAACCATCCTAGTTGGATCGGGGATCTTACGGCATCGCAAAGAGAGACAGCATTTGGCAATGGAAACAACCAGCTTGGATTTTCTGTTCTTAGGATCTGGATTGATTCTGACAGCAGGAACTGGTACAAAGAAGTCGCTACTGCGAAGGCTGCGATAGCGAAAGGCGCTATTGTTTTTGCAACTCCGTGGAATCCGCCGAGCGATATGACAGAGACATTCAACCGCTATGGCGATACGAAAGCAAAACGTTTACGGCATGACAAATATGCACAGTATGCAAAGCATCTGAATAGTTTTGTATCATTTATGAAGAATAATGGGGTTAACCTGTATGCCATTTCTATGGCAAATGAGCCGGATTACGGACATGAGTGGACATGGTGGACACCGAGCGAGATTTTGACGTTCCTGAAATACCATGCGGGTTCGATCAACTGCCGTTTGATCGCGCCGGAGTCATTCTCTTATAACAAGACGATGTCCGACCCGATCCTCAATGATGCTCAGGCACTTGCCAATGTGGATATCATGGGAACCCATTTATATGGAACGCAGTTAAAAGATTTTGCTTATCCGCTGTTCCAGCAGAAAGCATCGAATAAAGAACTTTGGATGACAGAGGTATACTATCCGAACAGTGATTCGAATTCGGCGGACAGATGGCCGGAAGCACTCGGCGTTTCAGAACATATACATAATGCGATGGTCAATAACCTCCAGACATATGTGTGGTGGTATATACGCAGAAGCTACAGTCCGATGAAAGAGGATGGCACGATCAGTAAACGCGGTTACTGTATGGCACAGTACTCGAAATTCATCCGTCCTGGTTATAAGAGGGTATCGGCGACAGAGAATCCGAATAACGGCGTTTATGTTTCCGCTTATACAGGCGATGGTAAGGCAGTGATCGTAGCCGTAAATAAAGGTTCCAATAACATTTCACAGAAATTTGCAGTAAACGGACAGAATGTTACGAAGGTGGATCGTTACCGCACATCGGGTAGTGAGAATCTGGCGAAGACAACCGATCTTGCACTTGACGGAAATGGATTCTGGGCATATCTTCCGGCGAACAGCGTTTCTACATTCGTCTGCACGCTGAAAGCACCGGTTGTCACAAATCCAGGTACGAATACAAATACGGGTGCTACGATCGCAAACGGCTGGTACTGCATTAAGAATCCGGCATCCGGAAAATACCTTCAGGTAGCAGATAACAAAGGAGCAGCCGGACAGAACGTACAGGCAGGAGCGAAGACAGGCGGCAGAGGTGAGAAATGGTATCTGAACAAGTTGGATAACGGCTACTTCACACTGACGAGCGCACTTGGCGATTTCATGCTTGACGTAAGCGGCGCCGGCACGACAGATAACACGAATATGAACATATATCACGCTTACAGCGGGGACGCGCAGCAGTTCAAATGCAAGACGACATCTGTGGCAGGACAGTTTGGTATCCTGACAAAAGTAACGGATGGTAAGAGCGGTCTTCACTTGAGAGTGGCAGATAATACGAACGTAGTACAGAATGCGTACTGGGAAGGTTCGAATCAGGTATGGACGTTTGAGCCGACGAACTAAATATGACATATGATATACAAACAAGGGGATGCCTGAGGCGTTCCCTTGTTGTGTTATGGGAAATTGCACTCTCATCAGATACCAAAATGCGAACTATATTGATATCAGTTTTCAGGGAAAAAAGAATGAAGGTTGACAAAATATGCCGTGACATTTACAATAAAGTTGCATCATTTTTTGAAAACGGTGAACAAACATCGGATAGGAGGATATTATGAGCATACCAGGTGACCCCATTATACTGCTGAGTTATGCAAATACACAGCTTCGAGACCAATATGCGACGTTGGAAGAATTTTGCAGATCGAATGATATTGACGAAGAGACGCTGTGTGAGAATCTGGGCAGTTTGGATTATCATTATGATGAGGTGACAAACCAGTTCATATAAAACAAATGAAAATAGACGAAATTACGTTTCAACATGAGATTTCCACAGAAGAGTACAATGCGCTCAGGGGAAGTGTGGATTTTATCCGTATCACGCCGAAAAGGGCGGCGTGCGCGCTCGCGAACTCCCTTTATAAGATCGTAGCCTGCGACGGGGAAACCCCGGTGGGGATGGCAAGGGTCGTGGGGGACGGCGGTTATGTATATTTTATCTGTGATGTGATCGTGCATCCGCATTACCAGTCGCGCGGACTTGGCAGAAAGATCATCGAACATGTACTCGAATGGCTGGAAGGTCAGGTGGACGAGGGGGAAACGATCATGGTGAACCTAATGTCCGCGATGAATAAGGAAGAGTTTTACGGCAAACTGGGATTTCATAGAAGGCCGTTTGGCAATCATGGTTCCGGTATGTCCAGATGGATCAGCGGGAGCGGGCCGCGGCCGGAAGTGGAGCCACAGTAGCAGCCAGGACTGCCGCCGTGACGATGTGATCGTACCAGCACATGTGCTGCCCGAGATGGGCGGAGAACAGGAGATGGAATCGTGTATCAGTATAAAGACAGAGTTTCTTACAGCCGGATCGATACAGAAGGAAAAATAAAAGTACATGCGGTCGTAAATGTATTGCAGGACTGCTGTCTGTTCCACAGTGAGGATGTGGGGCGGTCCTGTATGGAACTGAAAGAGGATGCCCATGCCTGGCTTGTCAATTCGTGGCATATCGTCTTTCGCAGGCGCCCGTCGATGGGGGAGGAATTTCTCGTAAAAACATGGCCCTACAAATTTAAGGGCGTTTTCGGCATGAGGAATTTCCTCATGGAGAGCATGGATGGGGAGGCGCTTGTCTATGCGGATTCCCAGTGGTTTTATTTTGATCAGGGCACGGGTAAGCCGATCAAGGCCAAACCGGAAGACGTGGAGCCGTTTGGGATGGGGGAACCTTACCCGATGGAATACACGTCCAGAAAACTGACCTACCCGGAAGAACTGGAATACCGCGGAACCGTGCGGGTTTGTGAAAACCATCTGGATACAAACGCGCATATGAATAACGGCGAATACATACGTATCGCGGCGAATTTTCTTCCGTCCGGTTTTTCGGTGGGCGATCTGCAGGTGGAGTACCGGCTGGCGGCGAAACTCGGAGAGCAGATCCGGGTAAATACGAAGCAGACAGAAGAAGGGTTTTATGTAGTCATGACAGACACGGACGGCTCGCCGTACGCGATCACGCGGTTTCGCGGCATATAGCGGACGGCGGACAAACAGAATGGAGAAAATAAATGGAATTTGAAGAAAAAGTATTAGGGCGCGTGCAGCGGCTCTATGTGACAAAGCAGACGAAAAACGGGGTGTATCTCGGTTCTTATGAGTTTCCAGAACTGCATGTGCTGCTGCCGAACAACCAGGTGCCGGAGGGGATTGAAAAAGGAGATATCCTGACGGTCTTTTTGTATAAAGACTCTGAAGACCGTCTGATCGCCACGACGACGGTTCCCCGTGTACGGCTCGGTGAATTTGCCCGGCTTTCCGTGACAGACGTGACGAACATCGGGGCGTTTTTGGACTGGGGACTGGCAAAGGATCTGTTTCTGCCCTTTAAGGAACAGACGCACCGGGTAAAAAAAGGAGAGGAAGTACTGGCGGCCCTGTACATTGATAAGTCCGGGCGCCTCTGCGCGACGATGCACATTTACGAATATCTGAAAGTGGGCGGTGACTTTTCGGCTGGTGCCCATGTCGATGGTATGGTGTATGAGATCCTCGACTCTTACGGCGCGTTTGTGGCGGTGGACGATATGTATTCGGCTCTGATCCCCCACAACGAGATGAACCGGGAACTGCACATCGGTGACGTCGTCCACGCGAGGATCAAGGAAGTAAGGGAGGACGGCAAGCTGACGCTGAGCTTACAGGAACACGTTCCGGTGCAGATGGGAATGGACGCGGAGGTGATCCTGAAGCGGCTGGCCGCGGACGGCGGATTCCTTCCATTTCATGATAAGACATCGCCAGAGATCTTAAAACGGGAATTTAAGATGAGTAAAAATGCGTTCAAGCGGGCGATCGGACGGCTGATGAAGGAGAAAAAGATCGATATACTGCCGGATGGGATCCGGTTACGGTGAGGACGGTTTGTCGGGATCGTCCCAAAAGGAATGGAGGATTTCTTTCATTCCTTTTTTATTTGTGATGTCGTAGGGGATCCACTCCCTGGGAAAGAGTTCGAGGTAATTCCTCTCGGCAAACCGCTCGTCTAGGAGCAGGATCACGCCGCGGTCGTGAACTGTGCGGATCACGCGTCCGCCCGCCTGGAACACTTTATTCATGCCGGGATAGAGATAGGCGTAAGAAAACCCTCTGCCATTAATGGCATCATAGTACTGCCGGAATAATTCGCGCTCGTGGCATACCTGGGGCAGTCCGGTACCGACGATGGCCGTCCCGATCAGACGGTCTTCTTTCAGATCAATGCCCTCGCCAAAAATGCCGCCCATGACACAGAAGCCTACGAGAGTGCGCGCGTCCGTCTGATCAAACGCAGCCAGAAACTGTTCTTTTTCGGCCTCCCTCATCGTATTGTGCTGCAGGAGGATTTCCGTCTGCTCCGGTACGTTCATGAAGCGGTACACGTTGTCAAGAAAGGCGTAGGAGGGAAAGAAAACCATGTAGTTTCCCTGTCTGGCGGCGATGAAATCCTCGATGTATGAGGCGATCTTTTTATATTCGTGTTCATTTCGCCGCTTGTATCTGCTCGTGACGTCGTTGGCGATGATGACTTTGCGCTGGCTCGTCTGGAACGCAGATCTGGCGTAGACGGCGTAATCGTCTTCGTCGGCCGACAGCTGCTCCCGGTAGTAGCGGACAGGCAGCAGGGTGGCGGAAAAAAAGGCGGTTCCCCTGGCGTATGCGAGCGAGTCGGCCAGGCGCGCGGAAGGATCCATGCACTGGAGTTTTACGCGGAAATTTCGCTCGGAATCGTAATCGGTCACGATCCGGTAGCGGTCATCCATCGTATTGTACATGTTTTGGAAATGGCGGATGCCAAAAAACAAATTCAGGATCGTTTCGCGGTCCGACAGATCCTTGACTTCTTTTGCGAGCAGTTCAAAGTTATTTATGACGCGCATGAGCTGGAAACTGAAGGCGGAAATATCCGTGAGCAGTTCAAATTCATCGCAGTCATGCTTCCATTCGAGCATTGTCTTATTGCATTTGTCAAGCGAGGCGGCAAACACTTTTAAGATATATTGTACTTCCGGCGGGTGGGGGTGTTTTGACTCCGCCTGTAAGACGCGCTTTACGCGCAGGAAATCTTCTTTTACTAAAACGGCGCTGTACATTTCCCGGGCGCGTTCTACGAGGTTATGTGCCTCGTCGATGAGAAAGATAAAGGAATCTTTGTTTCCCTCGGAAAAGAAACGGCGCAGATAGACGTTGGGATCAAACGCGTAATTGTAATCACATATGATGCCGTCGGCAAACAGCGCGGCGTCCAGGCACATTTCAAACGGACAGACCTGGTGTTTTTTTGCGTATGCGAGAATGGTATCCCGGTTGAGGCTGGTCTCATTCGTCAGCATATCGTAAACGCACGCATTGACCCGGTCATAATGTCCTTTGGCAAAAGGGCAGGAAGGCGGGGTGCAGTTCGGTTTCCCCTCGAGGAAGCACATTTTCTCCTTTGCCGTGATCGTCAGGAATTTGAACGACAGATCCTGTTCGGATAGTAATTCGAAGCACTCCTGGGCCACGGTCCTTGTGATCGTCTTGGCAGTCAGGTAAAACAGGCGGTCGGCAAGTCCTTCCCCCATCGCTTTTACGCTCGGGAAAACGGTGGAGATCGTCTTTCCCACGCCGGTCGGCGCCTGGATGAATATCTTTTTTTGGTGTTCGATCGTTTTATAGACACAGGCGGCGAGATCGCGCTGCCCTTCCCGGTAGGGAAAGGGGAATTCGAGGTTTTGGATGGAATCATTGCGCCGGCTTTTCCAGTCGTATTCATAGACCGCCCACGGTTCATATCGTCCGATGAGATCTTCAAACCACTGTGTGATCTCGAGATTGGTATAGGTTTCCTTAAAACGTCTTGTTTCTTCGGTTTCTAAATGACAGTATGTGACCTGGACGGAGAGGAAGGCGGGATTTTCGTTCTCGCAGATCATATAGGCATAGCACATCGCCTGTGCCTTATGGACGAGGAGAGGTTCCTTTAACTGGTGGATATCGAGAAATACCCCCTTGATCTCGTCTACCATGATCTCGGAACCGTCCCGGAAAATGCCGTCGGCGCGTCCCTCTATTTTCAACTCAAAAGGTTCACCCGTATCCCCGCTTTTCAGGGAGACGCACGTAGATAAAGGCACTTCGGCTTCGTAGCCGATACCCATCTGTTTTTGTATCTTTCGGTGTACTTTATTGCCCAGTGCCATTGCCTCTGTGTTTTTTGCGCCGAGTCCGGCGGCGTTGATATCCCCTTCCCGGAAAATAAATTCTACGAGATTGCGCACGGAAATCTTCATCATGTCCTCCCATTCTGCCTTGAAGCTGTGACGAGGTTGTCTGTCACAAAGAATATTATAGCAAACGAAAGGACAAAAATGAAGTGCTTTTGTGTCCGATCCGGCGGCAAAATACCTTTTGACCAAGGCATTGTTATATGTTATAATTTTAACAAATGAGATAAGGGAAGTGATACTATGGCATTTAAGGCTTTGATAACGGGTAGTAATAACGATGTGATGGATGCTTTTTTCAAGCATATGCATGAGATCAAGACGATGACCACTTCAAACCGGTATGGCGATGTGGCGAGGCATATCAAATATTTTTCGCCGGATATTTTTGTGTATTGCATTTATCACGAGACAAAAGAGGACTACAGTAAGATCATCCCCATTAAGCATTTGCTGTCAAAACATAAACTTCCGTTTGTGGTAGTAGGCTCGGAGGAAGACTGTGTGGAGTTTGAGCGGATTGCGGCTAACATAACCGATTTTATGATACAGGATATTTCCGATATGGATGCCATTCAGGAGAAACTCTCCACTTTCCTGCAGGAGTGGCGGGAAAAGGAAGGGCTGGATAAGCCGGAAGAGCCGCCGGTCCAGCCGGAGCAGGCGGGACAGATGTCTGTCATGCCGCCAGAGCAGATGGGGCAGATGTCTGTCATGCCGCCGGAGCAGATGGGGCAGATGCCATACATACAGCCAGTACCTGCCGGCCAGATGCCATATATGCAGCCGATGCAGCCGCAGCCAGTACCGGCTGTCCCGCATGCCGCGCCTGTGGCACAACCGGTCAAGACACCGGCGGCGCCGGCGAAAAAACCGGCCGCCGAAGCGGGAAAACCGGCCAAAGAGCCGGCAAAGAAAATGCCGCCGGCGCCGCGGCGTAAGCGCCGACGCCGGACGGTGGGACGGGGACGGATTTTAGTGATTGATGACAATCCATTAATGTTAAAAGTCATAAAGGAGCATCTGCACGAGGAATATGATCTGGCGACCGCGACGAGCGGGCAGGTGGCCCTCCGTTTTCTACAGCGGAGACAGGTGGATCTGATCCTGTTAGACTACGAGATGCCGGACGAAGACGGTCCTGCTGTCCTGAAAAAACTCCGCGCGAACGATAAAACAGCGGATGTGCCGGTTGTCTTTCTCACGGGTATCTCTGACCGGAAAAAGATCCAAAAAGCGCTGATGCTTCAGCCGGACGGATATTTGCTGAAGCCGATCGATCACGAGAAGCTGATCAGTACGATCAAGCAGTATATTGATTAGTACAGAGACGGCCGCGGCAAAGAGAGTGCAGGAATGGGGATTGATATGGAATACGAGTTGAATTTAACGGATTTAATTGAGACAAAGACATTGCAGCGGATACAGGAAGCGTTTTCGAAAATGACTGGGATTGCCGCTATGACGACGGATGCAAACGGAGTTGCTGTGATCGAGGGTTCTACTCTTTCCGAGTTTTGTACGCGGTATATGAAATTTTCGCCGGTCGGCTGTTCACGCTGTGAACAATGCAATAAACAGGGAGCGGAAATGGCGCTGCGGGAGGGAAAATCCATCGCGTACACGTGTCATGCCGGCCTGATCGATTTCGCGGCGCCGATCGTCGTAAACGACGAACTGATCGGTTGCTTTATCGGCGGACAGGTTTTGATCGAGGAACCTGACTGGGGAAAGATGGAAAAATATGCTGTGGAGGTGGGGATCGATCCCGTCGAATATATCAGTGCGTTGAAAAAGATAAAAGTGGTGACGCGTGAAAAGATCGAAAGCGCAGCGGAGTTCCTATACGCGCTCGCGGACATATTGTCGGATATTACATACAGCCGCCACCTCCTCTTCCAGGCGAATTTGGAGCTGGGCCAGTCCGTGAACATGAAGTCGGATTTCCTTGCGAATATGAGCCATGAGATCCGGACGCCGATGAACGCGGTGATCGGAATGGCGGAGATGGCGCTGCGGGAGGATCTGCCTGCAAATGCCAGGGACTATATCAACCAGATCAAAGTGGCAGGTAAATCCCTGCTTGCGATCATCAATGATATACTGGATTTTTCCAAAATAGAATCGGGAAAGATGGATATTTTCCCAGAAGAATACGAACCGATTTCAGTCGTCCATGACGTGGCAAATATTATCATGACAAGGCTGGATGGAAAAGAGGTAGAGCTGATCCTGGATATTTCGCCGGAACTGCCTTACAAATTAGTGGGGGACAGCATCCGCATCAAACAGATCATCTTAAATCTCGCCAACAACGCCGCGAAATTTACGAGTGCCGGCCAAATCGTGCTGAAAATGGAGGCAAAGCCGCTCGTGGATGAGGTCGTAGAACTCTGTATTTCGGTCGAGGATACAGGGATCGGTATTAAGCAGCAGGATCTTGGCAAGCTGTTCCAGTCCTTTTCCCAGGTGGATAGTAAGAGGAACCGGAATATCGAAGGGACAGGTCTCGGCCTGGCGATTTCCAAACAGCTTCTTACACTGATGGATGGTGAGATCTGGGTCGAGAGTGAATATGAAAAGGGAAGCAGGTTCTCGTTCCGTCTTCCGCAGAAGATCTGCGACCCGACGCCGAGCATCCATGTGAAAGAAAGCGGGTCGATCCTGGCGGCGGGACTCATTTCCAATCCGTACGTGGCCAGTCATTTAGAGGACGATGTCAGGGCACTTGGCGTGGAGTATAAAGCCATGAACTCAGGCGTGGAACTGTTTACGCTGCCGAAGGATAAGAGGCTGTTCTGTTTTTTTGAGCAGTCGATGTTTACGCTGCCGATGGAGGAGTTCATAAAAACGAATCCAGATATTACCGCGATCCTTCTCATAGATTTTAAGAGCAACATCCAGTATGATATTCCGAATCTGTTAGTGGTGAAAAAGCCGATTTTTGTACTAAATCTCGCGATGATCTTCAATCAGCAGGAGCTGCATATGGAAGACGATACGAGCGAACAGGATTTTGAATTTATCGCGCCAGAGGCTGAAATACTGATCGTAGATGACAACGCCGTAAACCTCACAGTGGCGGAAGGACTCCTGGAGCCGCTGAAAATGAAGATAGACACGGCATTAAGCGGAAAAGAAGCGATTGGGAAGATTTCTGTCCATCATTACGATATCGTATTTATGGATCATATGATGCCGGAAGTAGACGGTGTGGAGACGACGCACATCATACGTCGGTTTCATAAGGAGTACGATGATGTTCCGATCATCGCCCTGACTGCTAATGCCGTTGATGGGACGAGGGAGATGTTCTGCCGTGAGGGAATGAATGACTTTATCGCAAAACCGATCGAACTCCGCCTTCTTATCGCAAAAGTTAAGCAATGGCTTCCGCCGGAGAAGATCGAGCGGGTTTACGGAACACAAAATATGCCCGAGTCACCGGCAGAAAATAAGGACATCGTCATCGGAGATCTCGATGTCGCCTATGCGCTTCAGATCCTCGGGAATGAAAAGCTTTTCTGGGCGGTAGTGAAAGAATATTACCGGGTCATACAAAAGAAAGTGGAACTCATAAAGTCGCTGGAAATGGATGAGGACTGGACGGGTTATACGATCGAGGTCCATGCGCTAAAAAGCGCCTCGAAACAGATCGGCGCTATTTCGTTGTCGGAAAAAGCGGCGGCGATGGAGATGGCCGGGAATGCCAGAAACACGAAACTGATACATGAAAAGACCGACGAGATGCTCGAGCAGTATATGGGATATTTGGAAATACTAAAGCCGTACTGCTGTGAAGAGGAAGAGAGCGGGGAGGAGAAGTCCGGCATACCGGAAGATGTGCTGCGGGAGTGCCTGGAGGATATGAAATCAGCTGCGGAAGACCTGGATATGGATCTGATGGAAGATGTCATAGAGGAAATGGGAGAATACGGGTATGACGGCTGGCAGAAAGAACTGTTTGACCGGTTG
>ERZ778511.1259-NODE-1259-length-18246-cov-9.370568_pt1 | contig 18246 bp, 16 predicted proteins | sample MGYA00510347_ERZ778511 | MGnify/ENA primary metagenome ERZ778511 (study PRJEB29527, sample SAMN07138967) | mouse gut metagenome | material: feces | host: mouse | place: China:Nanjing | collected 2016-01-25 ...
ATCAGAGACAAAACGAGGAATATATACAGGGCAGATAAATAATTCCGTTGTTAAAAGGCATAGATGAAATATTCTATGCCTTTTGCAGTGCAATTAACTTACAATTAACATATATGCACTTTTAGAGTTAACATTGGGGACGGTATACTTGGTTCATACAAAAAAAACAAAGGAGTGTGTTCAATATGAAAAAATTTATTATGATTGCAACCGTTTTTACACTTATGACAGGGGTATTGACAGGATGTAGCGGCAATGCTGGTTCGTTCACTGACAAAAGTACAGCAAATGAGACAACTAAGAGTTCACAAACAATAGCCACCGACGGTTCCACTTCAATGGAGAAAGTCATTGGATTTTTGAGTGAAGCCTATATGGAGGAACATGGAAATATAAAGGTTACATACAATCCAACGGGTTCTAGTTCCGGTATACAGGCAGTAGCGGAAGGAAGATGTGATATCGGACTGGCAAGTCGTGACCTGAAGGAAGATGAAACAGCAGATTTACAGGGAACGGTAGTTGCCATTGATGGAATCGGAATCATAGTCAATCCTGATAATCCGGCAACAGATTTAACAATTGATCAGATAGGGAAGATTTACAGTGGTGAGATTACCAACTGGAAAGAGGTTGGCGGCAGCGACGCACCGATTGTCTGTATTGGGCGTGAGGCGGCTTCCGGCACAAGAGACGGTTTTGAGGAAGTGACAGGCACAAAGGATAAATGCAAGTATTCACAGGAACTTACGTCTACGGGCGATGTCGTGCAGACGGTATCCGGCAATCCAAATGCCATTGGCTATGCATCGGTTGCCTCGGTTGGTGATACGGTAAAGATGGTCAGCGTGGAAGGGGTAAGCCCGACAACAGAAAGTATTCAGGATGGGAAATACAAAGTCCAGAGAAACTTCGTGCTGGTCACAAAAAAGGACACTGCTCTTTCTAAAGCTGCACAGGAGTTTTTCGACTTCGCTACCAGCGAACAGGCAGACAGCCTTATTACAGAGGCAGGTGCTGTTCCTGTCAAACGGTAATTACAGGAGGGGCTGTTATGGAAAAGATAAAAAAGACAGCAAGGTGGATGGAAAGGGCAATGAACCTGTTGTTTTTGGTATGCGGTCTGCTGACGATACTGTTTGTCGTCCTAATTACTATATTTCTCTTGATAAGCGGCATTCCGGCAATACGGGATATCGGTCTGGGAGATTTCCTGTTTGGGAAGGTCTGGGCATCTACTTCTGCAAAGCCTTCCTATGGAATCCTTCCCTTTATCCTGACATCCGTATACGGAACTCTGGGGGCAATCCTCATAGGAGTTCCGATTGGACTGCTATGTGCTATTTTTCTGGCAAAGATGTCCCCAAAGAAAGTTAGCAGTGCAGTAAGGAATGTGGTAGATTTGCTTGCCGGAATCCCGTCTGTCGTTTATGGGCTGGTGGGAATGATCATCATTGTTCCATGCGTAAGGGAGATATTTCATCTCCCGGATGGTGCAAACCTCTTTTCGGCAATTCTTGTCCTTGCTGTTATGATTCTGCCCTCTGTCATTTCCGTATCGGAAACGGCAATCGGGGCGGTGCCAAAGGAATATGAGGAGGCTTCTCTTGCTCTGGGGGCGACAAAGACGGAAACCGTATTTAAGGTGGTTGTGCCTGCCGCAAAAAGCGGCATTGTCACTGCGGTTGTATTAGGCATTGGCAGGGCAGTCGGGGAAGCGATGGCGGTTATGATGGTAGCGGGAAATGTTGCCAATATGCCGAAACTGTTTGGCAGCGTCCGGTTTCTGACTACTGCTGTTGCCAGTGAAATGTCCTATTCTTCCGGCTTACAGAGACAGGCATTATTTTCCATCGCACTGGTGCTTTTTCTGTTCATTATGGCAATTAACCTGATATTAAATGTAGTAATTAAAAAAAAGGTTTGAAGTTCCACTATTGCATGAAAATACCATGCCAAGTGGAACTAAGGCAAACCTATCAAGAACGCAAAAACAGCGTTCTTGAGGAAAATGGAGGAAATACATGTGACTGATACAATATCGAAAGCAAGAAAAATTAAGGATACTATCTTAAAGCTGATGATGGTTTTATCAGCAGGATTGATTTGCTCTCTCCTGCTCGGACTGATTGGATATATCCTGTACCGGGGCATTCCACATATCTCATGGATGCTTGTTTCTACGAAACCAAGCCTTTTGCGTGGTACGGTCGGGATTCTGCCAAACATCCTGAATACCTTATATATCATTATCATAACGCTTGTAATTGTACTGCCGCTTGGGGTAGGGGCTGCGATTTATCTGAACGAATATGCAAAGAATAAAAAACTGGTACGGGTCATTGAACTGGCAACAGAAACCCTTGCCGGAATCCCATCAATTATATATGGACTGGTGGGAATGCTCCTGTTTGTGCAGTTTTTCTCTCTGGGAACCAGTCTGATGGCCGGTTCGCTCACCCTGGCAATCATGACATTGCCCACGATTATACGCACCACACAGGAAAGCCTGAAAACGGTGCCAAAAGCATACCGGGAAGGTTCGCTTGGATTAGGGGCAGGCAAATGGTATATGATTCGTACAGTTGTCATTCCCTGTGTCATTGATGGGATTGTTACCGGCTGTATCTTATCGGTGGGCAGAGTGGTAGGTGAAAGTGCCGCACTTCTCTTTACGGCAGGGATGGCAAATGAACTGCTGTCCGTACCAGAGGCAGTGCAGGCGGGAAATGCGGGTTCTACCCTGACCGTTGCCATGTATGTATATGCGAAAGAGCGCGGGCAGTTTGATGTTGCGTTTGCGGTTGCCGCTATATTGCTTGTACTTACCTTTCTTATCAATATGTCGGCAAAGATAGCGGCGGTTAGACTGAAACAGAAACGAGGTTAAAGTTATGGAACACATTATCACGACAAAGAATTTAAACTTATGGTATGGTGCGAGCCATGCCCTGAAAAGTATCAACATGGAAATCCCGGAAAAGAAAATCACTGCGCTGATTGGCCCCTCTGGCTGTGGAAAATCCACTTATCTGAAAACATTGAACCGGATGAATGATTTGGTGGAAAGCTGCCGTATCGAAGGAGAAATTATGCTTTCCGGCATTGACATTTACAAGGGGATTGATGTAAACATTTTGCGGAAACGTGTTGGCATGGTCTTTCAAAAACCGAATCCGTTTCCAATGAGTATTTATGATAATATTGCCTATGGTCCAAGAATACATGGAATCAAATCAAAGGTTAAGTTGGATGAAATCGTGGAGCGTTCCCTGACGCAGGCGGCAATCTGGGAGGAATGCAAAGACCGTTTGAAAAAGAGTGCATTGGGCATGAGTGGCGGCCAGCAGCAGAGGCTCTGCATTGCAAGGGCACTGGCGGTAGAGCCGGAAGTCCTTCTGATGGATGAACCGACGTCTGCCCTTGACCCTATTTCCACTTCAAAGATTGAAGATTTAGCAATGGAACTGAAGGAAAAATATACGATTATTATGGTAACCCACAATATGCAGCAGGCAGTGCGGATTGCAGATAAGACAGCATTCTTCCTGCTGGGCGAGGTGGTGGAGTTTGATGATACGCAGACCATGTTCTCCACACCGTCTGACCAGAGGACAGAGGATTATATTACAGGGAGGTTTGGATAATGCGGAATAAATTTGACAGACAGTTATCGCAGCTTAATACAGAACTTGTTACCATGGGAGCCTTATGCGAGGAGGCAATTACCAATGCGGTAAAATATCTTACGGATAATGAAGAAAACAGCAAAAATATGTGTCTGGATGCGGATACGCAGATTGATAAAAAAGAGCGTGATATCGAAACCCTCTGCCTGAAACTGATTTTGCAGCAGCAGCCCGTGGCAAAAGATTTGAGAGTTGTTTCAGCCGCTTTGAAAATGATATCCGATATGGAACGGATTGGAGATCAGGCATCGGATATTGTGGAGATTGCACCTTATGTGGCAAAAAAGGGAACGCTTGGCGAAACCCATATCCGGGAAATGGCAGAAGCAGCGATCAAAATGGTGTCAGAAAGTATTGAATCTTTTGTAAAAATGAATCTGGATATTGCCTGGCTGGTAATTGAACATGATAATATCGTGGATGATTTATTTGACAAGGTAAAGCGGGAGTTGATAAAATCAATAACGGAGAGACACGACGATGCGGAGGCTCTTATGGATTTGCTGATGATTGCAAAATATTTTGAGCGGATTGGCGACCATGCAGAAAATATTGCGGAATGGGTTATTTATTCCATTACCGGAGAGCATCGGAAAAGACCTGAAAATAAGGAAAGCTCCACCAAAGGAGGAATCGGTTAACATGATTTATCTGCTGGAAGATGATGATAATATAAGAAAGCTGGTATGCTATGCGCTGTCAAAAGAGGGATTTGAAGTACAGGGGCATTCTTCTCCAAAGGAATTTTGGCAGGGACTAAATACGGAACTGCCGGAATTGGTTTTGCTGGATATTATGCTGCCGGAAGAAGACGGGTTGTCGATTCTGAATAAACTGAAAGGTAATGCAGCGACTGCGCATATCCCTGTGATTATGCTTACCGCAAAGGGCAGTGAATTTGATAAGGTCACAGGCCTTGATATGGGAGCGGATGATTACGTGGCAAAGCCTTTTGGAACGATGGAACTGATTTCAAGGATCCGGGCGGTACTGAGGCGTTCCCAAAAAACGCAGGATGACAGAACGTATACGATTGGCGGGCTGTATGTTAATCCTGCAAAACATATTATTACGGTATCAGGGGAAGCGGTATCGCTTTCCTATAAGGAATATCTGCTGTTGATGGTTCTGCTGGAGGCAGAGGGCAATGTAGTGGAACGTGACAGGCTTTTAACCAGTGTCTGGGGGGAATATTATACAGAATCCCGGACGCTGGATGTGCATATCCGGAAACTGCGGGTAAAACTGGGGGATGCCGGAAAACTCATTCAGACTATAAAAGGAATCGGTTATAAATTAGGAGGCGATTGGAATGAATAAAAAAATTTTTCGTTCGTCACTGCTTACCGTCTGTCTTGTATTGGCAGCTACCATTGCATTGATTATGGGGCTTTTGTTTCATTTTTTTGAAAAGCAGATACAGAAAGAGCTTGCCAATGAGGCCGGCTTTCTGGCACATGCTCTTGAAAATGAGGGAGCCGGATATTTTGACAGTTTTGATAACAAGAATAACAGACTTGCCGGAAATAACCGTATCACATGGATTGATGAAAATGGAACGGTATTGTTCGACAGCAGGGCAGATGTGTCCGAACTGGATAATCATGCCGACAGGGATGAAATTAAAACGGCAATGAAAGAGGGGAAGGGCATGAGTACGAGGTACTCCAAAACCCTGACGGAAAAAACAGTGAATTATGCCATACGGCTTTCCGATGGCAGCATACTGCGGGTTTCGACAGAACAGTATACGGTAGTAACCATTCTGATGGGGATGCTTCAGCCGATTTTATTCATTATGTTTGTCGCATTGATTTTAACACTGGTGCTTTCCGCAAGGGTATCAAAAGCCATTATAGAACCAATTAACAAACTGGATTTGGAAATACCGGAAAATAATGACACATATGAGGAATTAACACCTCTGTTACGGAAAATTGCAGACCAGAAAGAAACGATAGGGGAACAGCTTGCGGACGCCCGCAAAAAACAGAAAGAATTTAACCTTATTACAGAAAATATGAGTGAGGGCTTTCTGGTTATTGATGCAGACGCCAATCTCCTGACCTATAATTCTGCCGCATTAAACCTGCTTGAGATTACCCCTCCGGCAGACAGGAGTGTCCTGCTGTTCTGCCGGGCAAAAGAGTTCAGAGGCGTTATATCCGATGTATTGTCAGGAATAAAGGCAGAGAATACGATGGTGCGGGAGGAACGCAGTTACAGTCTGATTGCCAATCCGGTTTATGAGAAGGAATCCGTAATTGGGGCCGTTGTGGTTATTCTGGATATTACGGAACGTGAAAAAAGGGATATGCTGCGCCGGGAGTTTACGGCAAATGTTTCCCATGAACTGAAAACTCCGCTGACGTCTATCTCTGGCTTTGCCGAACTGATGAAAGCAGGCGATGTTCTGGAAAATGATGTGACTGACTTTTCAAAATCCATTTATGATGAGGCACAGCGGCTGATTACGTTAGTCAATGATATTATTAAGATTTCTGAACTTGACGGGCAGAGTATTCCTTATGAAAAGGAAACGGTGGATTTATATGAATTGTCAAAGGAAGTAATCGGACGGTTGGAAAAAGAAGCCGATAAGAAGAATATTACCTTTCATTTGATTGGCGGCAGGGCAGAGATTATAGGCGTGCATAAAATTTTGGAGGAAATGCTCTATAACCTTTGTGACAATGCGATTAAATATAACAAGGAAAATGGTACGGTGGATGTTTTGGTAAACCAGACGGGAGATGGCGTGAATGTGATTGTGCGTGATACGGGAATCGGGATTCCTATATCACATCAGGACAGGGTGTTTGAACGCTTTTACCGGGTGGATAAAAGCCATTCCAAAAAGGTAGGTGGAACAGGTCTTGGTCTTGCCATAGTAAAGCATGGTGCTCTGTACCACCATGCAAAGCTCAGTCTGGAAAGTACTGTGGATGTGGGAACGGTGGTAACGATTGCATTTTCTAAAAAATAATAAAGATAAATATATGCCGGAAAACAGCCCGTATAAGGGCTATGCCCGGCATATTTTTAACGCAGTTTTAACATACTTGTTATCTGCCCTTTATGGTTTATCAGATGGAAATCGTATAAAATAACTTGTGTAAACAAGATAATTACTGGAATGGAGGAGCTATGAAAAAGAAGAAAACAGTGAAAAAGTTAAAAAAGAAAATTGCGGTTTTGGAAACAGAAAATCTGTCATTACAAGAGAGCGTTTTGCGGGCAGAGAACAACAGCAGGGAAAAAAGTGCTTTTTTATCCCATATGTCCCATGATATACGGACACCCCTGAATGGCATTATTGGAATGACAGGTATTGCCATGAAACATTTTGATGATAAAGATAGGGTTCTTGATTGTCTAGGGAAAATTGACAGTTCTTCCAAACATCTGCTATCCCTGATTAACGATATTTTGGATATGAGCCGGATTGAAAGCGGCAGAATGGTTATGAACCATGAACGGATGGATATACGTGAGGTGATTAACGGTTGTGCACTAATTGCAGAAAGTCTGCTGGCACAGAGAAAGGTGGATTTTGTCAGGGAGTTTGGTATATTCCATCATCCTCTGCTAATTGGCGATGAATTACATCTGCGTCAGGTACTTATCAATATTTTATCAAATGCCATTAAGTTTACCCCGGATGGAGGGAAAATCTTTTTTCAGGTAAAGGAGGTTTCTGCTGGAGACGGAAAGGCGACATACCATTTTGAGATTGAGGATACCGGAATTGGTATGAAACCGGATTTTTTGGAAAAAATTTGGGATTCCTTTACACAGGAAAATAGCGGAAATTGCAATGGGTATAAGGGAACCGGATTGGGAATGGCTATTACAAAAAAACTGGTTGATTTGATGGGGGGGATTATCAAGGTAGCAAGCAAGCCGGGAGTTGGCAGTAAATTTACTGTGGAGGTAACATTTGATACAGGGATAATGTCTGGCATTGCAGAGAAAGAGAATAAAATGGAAAGCATACAGGAACGGAACGCCCATCTGGACGGCATGAAAGTCCTGTTAGTTGAAGATACCCCACTGAATATGGAAATTGCAAAATTTATGCTGGAAGATGAAGGGATTGAAGTAATGACGGCAGAAAATGGACAGATTGCTGTTAATATTTTTAATAATTCGCCTGAGAATACTTTTAATGCTGTGTTAATGGATGTGAGAATGCCTGTGATGGATGGTCTGACCGCTACAAAATCAATCCGGACATTGCCAAGAACTGACGCTGTAACAGTCCCAATAATAGCTATGACAGCAGACGCATATAGTGAAGATATAAGAAGGACAACTGATGCAGGAATGAATGCACATCTGACAAAACCTGTCAGTCAAGAGAAAATGCTCTCGACTTTGGAGAAATTTTATTCTGTATAAATAATAAGCTCTTTTGGATATATATTTCTTTTGGCATTTTGAAAGAGATTAAAAAGCAAAATGAAAAATGCTTAAAAGCATTTTGTAAAAGATTTTAAGCATTTTTATGTCAAACTTTCCTGATTATCCTCTGCATCTATAAATATCTGTATTTCGTTGTTGAGATAAAACAAACCCATCGGTGTCCGATGGGTTGCATGTTTCAAGCAGATTATCTATTGCCAGTGCATTTAGTACATGGTCTGTCCATGCTGTGTTTTTTAATCCTTTCTCTGCTTTGTTACAGTCAATCCGTAGAATGTAACCGTCAAATGTAGTAATGTCAATACTGTTGTGGTACATATTGTACCTTGCGTATATTAGATTCATTTTCTTTGTCCTTTCATAATTTTTACAAGCATATCAAATCAGTTCCCACGCCTTAATTGTTTTGTGTTATAATGTGTTATAGGTTTTTCTTTCCCTTAAAGTTTCCCTCATTAGGGTTCATAACAGCAAGAGGGAGAAAATAACATAAGGGAAAATCTAAGGGAATGCTCACCTTGCACAAATTTAATGTTTTCAGTAGTTAGAGCAGTTCATGAAAACAAAATATAAGAGTTATTAAATCCCTTAGATTTTGTGAAAATCCAATCGGAATTTATTATTGTCGGAGGTAAATATAATGAATGAATTGCAAACCTCTTTAACTCATTATCAGGTAAAAAAAGAAAACGGGGCTATTACAGTCCTTGCCAATAAACCTATTTGTGTTTGTGATCATTTTTGGGACTGCATGAATGAGGAATGGGTTTTTGCTGTTAAGTGTGACGATGGTCAAAGCCGGTATCACATCGACTATTTATTTTTGGATAATAATTTTGAGCTACTTAATGCACTTACTGAAGATAAAGGTGTAAATCCCCAGTTTTTGACAGCACAGGATAATACGGCTTGGGTGAGCCTTAGTTCAACCAGCACAGAGCGTGAGGGTGAAATTGTTCTTCCATTGCAAAATCGTTTTCGCATTACTAAAGAGATAGTACGCAAAGATCTTGGAATGGATGCGATATTCTGCCTAAATAATCAATGTTGCTCCTATCAAATTGATTTATTCAACCATAAAAAATATGATAAATTGTTTGTTTATCAGTTTGATAAAAACGGATTATATAAAACAAGAAAACAGTATATTCTTGAAAATATATGGAATGGATATCCGACAGTTACCAGAGATAAATGTTTTGTTACTTGCGGAAAATGGAGCAACTCTCTTTGTACGATACATGTTTCGGAAATCGACGAGAACGGTAATATTCTTTCTGATTGGAAAAGTGAAGCAATTGCAGATATGAACAGTGTCTTTTTACTGTCATATTCAGATACAAAAATGGAATTTATTACTTTCCATGAAAATCATGTGGACTATCTTGTTTACAGTTTTGAAGGAATTTTATTGTCACGAAAAATAATATATCAAGTTGAAACTAATATTAATTTAATTGAAAAAACGCAAATCATGGGCGGAGTAAAAGCTGTTCACTGTGTGGTTTCGGGTGATGTTCAACATTTTGCAAAAAATGTTATGTTAGTGTTAGGAAATAATACTGTTGATGTTTATGAAGCAGAAGAAGGATATTTCCCTTCATTACTTGATGACAGTCATTTATTATTTGCTCCAATAAGCAGAATAGAGAATATTGCTTGTAGTTTCAAAATTGTGATAATCTGATACAACTTCCTGTTTTTTTTGATTTTGTACTATTGTTTAGATATTTTGAAAGTGCATAACCAATAAAGAAAAAATGCTTATAAATCATGTTATAAAAGATTTCTAAGCATTTTTTGTTTTGTCAAATATCCAGATTATTTTCAGCATCTATAAATATCTGCATTTCGCTATTTAGATAGAGTCTTGCGTATTCGAGTGGATTGTCTATCGCCAGCGCATTTAGCACATGGTCTGTCTATGGTGTAGTTTTCAATCCTGTTTCAGCCTTACTACAGTCAATTCGTAATATGTAGCCATCAAAGATAGTAATGTCAATGCCATTATGGTACATATTGTAACTTGCAGAAATAAAATTCATATCATCAACTCCTAGCATTCTAAAATTTAAGCATATCTTTCAGAGCGATTACCTTTTCATTATTTATTATTTGATATTATAGTTTTCCCTTTCCCTCATTTTTGCCCTTATCAGCACTTGTAATCATGAGGGAAACGATATAAAATGATGTAATGAATAAAATAAAGTTGACTTGCTTAAATTTAGAGTTTTCAAGGGTTGACGGCATTTTTTATGATAGTTTATAACAATTATTAAATATCCTCAAATGAAAGGATTAACAATTTGTATTTTACTTTATTGTTATTACCATTTTTTAAAGTGATACAGCTGATATATAATGTTTCGTCTTTTGCCTCGTTACCGCTTGTTATATACACGTTCCATGTGCCGTTTTTGTTTTTTTCAACATCTACTGACTGGAACGAACCACCTGGTTGTATTGCATCTGAGAGTTTTTCTCTCATTTCAACTGTACGGCTCGCATAACAAGCTTCTTTTAAATCGGCAAATGATATTGAATTTTTATAGTTTCCTTTCTTGTTTTTTGTATAGAGTTTTTTGCAAATCTTTTTCATATCATATAGCGATAGCTGAACCCTTGCAGATTTCATTTTGCTCCAAACGACAAGGGTGGAACTGTCACTTGTGATTGCTGCGTCAACTCGTGTTAATCTTCCGGCTTTTTTAGCAGATCTATTTGCATAATTGGCCTTAATGAGTTTTTTAAATGGCTTTGGGGTATTTCCCCATAAGTCTTCATAACTACTATTGATTGGTTGGCCTGATTCATTTCGCATTTCTGCAATGCTTTTAAATTTTTCAGGAGACATCAAAACAATATCCAGGGAAAAGTGTTTTTCTGAATCATAAGAATTCCCAGATAAGAGATACTGTTCTTTTCCTTTATAAAGAAACTGCTCAAACGTTTGTCCGTGCCCGAATCCCATCATCAAATTTGGATTCTCAAGGAACATCTCATAAGTATCACTCTTAGAACCGCTTTCCCATCCTTTGTTGATCCATACATCATCATCTCGCATTACTTTTTTTCCATCTACTTCGTCATAAGCAATATGAAACGTATAAACCGACCCATCGCTCAACGGCAGATAATTCTGTGCAGCCGTAATATCCCACCCAAAGTCCAAAGTAGATTCACGTGTCGCTTCGACCGTCGTTATATCAGAAGCCCGCAGCATTGATTTTACCGCCCTTTTTCTCCACCCATTCCTCTCATAAAAATATGCGACATATTCATCATATGTATCAAAATAATCCGCGTCCTTTATGAGTTCTTCATCGTCGTCATCCTCTTCCTCATCCGAAAACTCATCCTCGTCATAATCCAGTTCTGCCATTTCATACAACGTATATTCCCCAATCTCTGCCTCCCCACAGCATTTGGCGATAAATCCGAACTGTACGCTCTGACCCGGCTCAATATTCTGGTTATAACCCGCATTTTCAATATCATAGCACTCATATTCTTCATAATAATCTATGATATTGGCATTCCAGATATTCTCGATCTCAAAATTGCTCTCCATGATCAGGCTCCAGTCTTCGATCCGGTGGCTGCCTGTGTTCGTTATCGTGATCATTCCATTGACGTGACCGGCCCATCGCCCGTTTTCCGTAAAAGCAACCTCATAGCTGTCCCGTACCCTTTGGGAATCCCTTGTCAGATAACAATATTCCGGATATCTTATTTTGTTATCATACGCTACCGTCATGCCAAACGACACGGATTCTTCGGCCTGAATGTCCTGGTTCCAGTCAGCATTATGAATCTGGTACTCTCCATCTTCCGCAGAGACGATCGTTGCATTCCAAATGTTTTCGATCGTATCATCGAACGGAAAACAAATTTCCCAATCATCTATTTTCTCTTCTGACAAATTTGTGATCGTTACATCCGCATTATAGTGGTGATCCCATTTACTAGTTATGTTGATCGAAACAGCGATGTCCTCTCCCGTAGTATCAATTTCGACTCCGCCGTTTTATGCCTCGGTTTCCTGAGGGTTAGTTTCCGCCTTTGCGGTTATGGGACAATGACTCGTGATACTTCCTGCAAACAGTGAAAAGATCAGTAGCATTGGAACAACATGTTTCAATTTCTTCATTTTCATATTCTCCTCCTTCTTTTTCAAAATTTCTCACCTATCATAACAAACTTATTTATCCTAGTCAATAGAGTGATAATTTCTAATAAGTTAACAAAAAAAGAACTTTAGATCTGCCGCGTTCCGTGCGAGCCGTCTTGGAACTATGAACGCACATTTTCACATCTTAAGAATTTCGTAGGAAAATCATAAGAATTTCAAAAGAAAATCATCATCATATATTTAGTGGATTTCAATAAACGATCTTCCGCTTCTTGCTACAATGATGTCATCACATGAATAAAAAACTGAATTGGAGGAGTGTCTTATGTTGTCGCGTAACATTATGCCAGCAAATGCCAGCAAGAAGATCGCGGTGATTTTTGGTGGTCATTCCACTGAATATGAAGTATCGCTGCAATCCGTTTCTGCGGTGCTGGAATATATCGACCATGACCGATATGAGGTAATACCGATCGGCATCACAAGAGAGGGAAACTGGTATCACTATACGGGCGAGTACAGCCGGATTCCGGAGGATCGATGGTGGACAGAAGCCGAATCGATCCATCCGGTCGCGGTATCGGTAAACCGGTCGGCGGGGAGCCTGATCGAGTTTTCCGGCGACGGCTACAGCCGGATCCCGGTGGATCTGGTGTTCCCTGTCCTGCACGGTAAAAATGGTGAGGACGGTACGCTGCAGGGGATGTTTGAATTGGCGGGCATTCCCGTCGTCGGCTGTGATACGCTTTCTTCTGCTTTGTGCATGGATAAGGAGCGGGCGCATCAGATCGTCCGGCAGGCGGGAATTTCGGTGCCGCAGTCGGTTACGTTTCGGGAGTCGGAAAAGGAAGAGGCACTCGAAAAGATTTGTGGCAGCCTTACATTTCCACTGTTTGTAAAACCGGTCCGCGCCGGTTCTTCGTTTGGAATTTCGAGGATTACCGAAGAAAAGGAACTCCGCGCCGCAGTCGAGCAGGCGTTTGAACATGACAGAGAGGTGATCGTGGAAGAGGCGGTGGAAGGTTTTGAGGTGGGATGCGCCGTGCTCGGCAGCGAGACGCTGACGGTCGGCCGGGTCGATGAGATCGAACTGTCTACAGGCTTTTTTGACTTCACGGAAAAATACACGATGAAATCGTCGAAGATCAATGTGCCGGCGCGGATTGATGCCGGGACAGAAAAGAGGGTACAGGAAACGGCCGCCGTCATATACCGGGCGCTGGGGTGTTCCGGTTTTGCCCGGGTAGATATGTTCCTGACGCCTGACGGGGAGATCGTATTCAATGAAGTAAACACCATTCCGGGGTTTACCGCCCACAGCCGTTATCCCAATATGATGAAGGGGATCGGACTGACATTTGGCGACATGCTGGACAAGCTTCTGGCTCAGTATGACTAAGGCGGGAGGTGGTTTTGTGCAGCAGAAGGAAACGTATCCGGGAATTGACTGTTTTCGTCTTTGGGCGGCGCTTCTCGTCGTTGCCATACATACGTCGCCGCTCGCCATGTTTGGTGGCACGGGCGATTTTATACTGACGCGTGTCGCCGCTCGTGTCGCCGTACCGTTTTTTTTTATGACATCGGGTTTTTTTCTCATTTCGCATTATGCGGAAAATGCGGACAGGCTCGTGCGGTTTGTAAAGCATACGTGCCTGATCTACGGGCTGGCGATCGTGTTCTATCTGCCGGTCAATGTGTATAACGGGTATTTTCAAATGGATGAACTTGCACCGAATTTCATAAAGGATCTGGTGTTTGACGGCACGGTATATCATTTGTGGTATCTGCCGGCATCGGTGATCGGCGCGATGATCGCCTGGTATCTCGTGCGGCGGTTTGATCATCCGAAGGCGGTGCTCATTACGGCGGGGCTGTATGTGGTCGGATTGTTTGGCGATAGTTATTATGGTCTGGCCGAGGGTGTCTGGGAAGGGGAAAGTTTTTATCGGTTTTTGTTTCAATTATCGGATCATACGAGGAATGGCGTCTTTTTTGCCCCTGTGTTTTTTGTGCTTGGCGGATTTATCGCGGACAGCCGGCGGGAGATGGATCTGTTCACAAGTGCGCGCGGGTTTGGCGTCGGTTTTGCCCTGATGTTGGGCGAGGCCATGTGCCTGCGGCGTTTTGGGCTGCAGCGTCATGACAGCATGTATTTGTTTTTACTGCCCTGCGCTTATTTCCTTTTCCAGATGCTTCTGCATGTCAGGGGAAAGCGCAGGGAGCGGCTGCGGACGTTGTCGCTGCTCGTGTATCTATTGCACCCGATGGTCATCATTTTCGTGCGGCTGTTTGCTAAGGGGCTTCATTTGCAGGGGTTGCTCGTGGAAAATAGTGTTGTGCACTATGTGGCGGTTTGTCTGCTGTCCGTGGGAGGGAGTATGGCGGCGGTTGGCGTGTGGGAGAGATTCGGGCCGTATCGGAGGGATGGCGAAAATGGAAGGAACAGGGTACATGAAGGGCACCGGGCATATGAGAGATACGGGCTGCAACAGGCCGGGCGACGACAGAGGCGGGCGTCAGCGCGCGGCGGCCGGACGTATGTGGAGATCAATCTGCAAAATCTCGAGCACAATGTGAGGGAGTTACGGCGGGCTATGCCGTCTGGCTGCCGTCTGATGGCGGTGGTCAAGGCGGAGGCCTACGGACACGGCTCGTTTGAAATCGCGACCCATCTGGAAAAGAGCGGGGTGCGGGCGTTTGCGGTGGCGACGATCGATGAGGGGATCCGGCTCAGAACGTATGGGATACGGGGGGAGATACTTATTTTAGGTTTTACGGATGTCAGTCGGGCGGCGGAATTGAAGAAATATGATCTCATGCAGACGCTGATCGATCGATCGTATGCGGAGGAACTGGACAGGCAGGGCGTGAGGATCAGGGCGCATATTAAGATTGATACCGGTATGCACCGGCTTGGAGAGCCGGCGGGGAAGACGGATGGGGTGAAGCGGATGTTTGAACTGGAGCATATCGATGTCTGCGGGATGTTTACGCATCTGTCCTGTGCGGATCGTTTGGAGGAAGAAGATGTGGCGTTTACGAGAAAGCAGGTCGAGCGGTTTTATGCGCTTGTGGATGAGCTGCGGGCGGACGGGGTACGGATTCCGAAACTGCATATTCAGAGCAGTTATGGTTTGCTAAATTATCCAGAACTGCGCTGTAATTATGTGAGGGCCGGTATTGCCTTGTTTGGCGTTCCCAGTTCTCCGGGGGATGATACGATCGTTCATCTGGATCTGCGCCCAGTTCTTTCACTGAAGAGTAAGATCGTATTGATCCGGTCGTTGAAAAAAGGCGAGTGCGTCGGGTACGGGAGGGAGTTTATAGCGGAGCGTGACAGCCGGATCGCGATGGTGTCGGCCGGGTACGCGGATGGGTATCCGCGGGGACTGTCCTGTGGGAAGGGGAACGTGTGGGTCAATGATTGCCTGGTGCCGGTCATTGGCCGCGTCTGTATGGATCAGCTTGCGGTCGATATAACGGATGCGGAGGGAGTAGAGGTTGGAGATACCGTAGTGCTTATAGGCGGTGAAATGGGGGAGGGGGCATCCGCGCCGGAGCTTGCAGGGAGGTGCGGAAGTATTAGTAATGAACTGCTCAGCAGGTTGGGGACGAGGGTTCGGGCGTAAGAAATTTGATGAATGGAAAAAAGGGATATTCTCGTGAAGAGGACATCCCTTTTTTCCAAAAGATTTCTTATACCCTGTGACTAGCGCACTGTAACGACTTACCACATCTGCTACTACTTATTAAACCCTATGACAGTAACGGTATCATCACAATTTAATAGGATCAAGTTGGTGTTATTTGAAACATCCAAATTTGTAATCAGATTACTAAAGCATGATAATTCCTCCAAATTCTCATTGTGCGAAAGGTCTAAACTGGTAAGTTGGTTAGAGCCACACTCGAGATAAATTAAATTTATATTATTTGAAAGATCCAGGTTATTAAGTTTGTTATATGAACAAAAAAGTTCCAGCAAATTGGTACCTTTAGAAACATCTAAATCGGTTAGTTCGTTGTTTTCACAAGATAATGATTTTAAACTAACAGGAATGATCAAATTGGAAAGATTGTTATTTTGACATTCTACTGTTTCTAAAGATGTATTAGTGGACAAATCCAAAGTGGTAATTTGATTATCAGAGCAATATAGATTTTGCAAATTACCATTCTTTGAAAGGTCCAAATAGGTAAGCTGGTTACTATAGCAGGACAGATGCGTTAATTGATCATTTTTAGAAACATCTAAACTGGTAAGTTGGCTGAGTTGGCAGTTCAAAAATGTTAGATTGGCATTTCCTGTTACATTCAAATTGGTAAGTTCATCGCAAGAACAGTATAAGGTTTTCAAATTGGGATAGTTAGATGTATCAATACTGGTCAACGGATTGCTTTCACACCATAACTCCTCCAAGCTGCTGTTTTGAGATGAATCTAAAGTAGAGAGTTGATTTTCATGACAGTATACTATTTTAAGTTTTGTATTGTTGGATATGTCTAAACTGGTAAGTTGGTTTTCGTGGCAGTTTAACTCGGTCAGATCTACATTTTTTGATATGTCAAGGCTGGTTAACTGATTGCCATAGCACCATAAAGTGGACAATTTGACATTGTTAGTCACATCTAAAGTGGTTAATGAGTTGCTGGAACATTCTAACGTTTCTAACAGAATATTATTGCTTACATCCAAACTATTTAACGCATTATCTGAACATAATAACTTTTTCAAATTAACATTACTAGATACGACTAAACTGGTTAAATCGTTATAAAAACAACTTAATTCAGTTAGGTTAACAAGATCTGATACGTCAAGTTCACCTGATAAATTTTCCATTCCCCACCGTATTTCTGTCAATCTGCCGTTATCCCACACATATTGTGTGCTATGTAAGTCCTCGTCGACAGTGGCTCCGCGTTCGCGCTGTGTACGGATCAGTTTTTCCAGTGCTTTTACGTCCTGCTCGTTAAACTGATCTGGCGAGGCGGAAATAGAAGGTGGTGTCTGTGAGTTTGCAGGCGGGTTAGAAGAAACGGCCGGCTTCGCGGTTGAATCTGGTGTAACGGAAGCAGAAGGCGGTGTCTGCGAGTTTGCAGGCGGGTTAGAAGAAACGGCCGGCTTCGCGGTTGAATCTGGTGTAACGGAAGCAGAAGGCGGTGTCTGTGAGTTTGCAGGCGGGTTAGAAGTGATCACTGGCTCCGCGCTGGCAGGTGCGCTGGAAACCGAAGGCGGCACCTGGGTGTTAGTGGGTGGTACAGATGTTACAGATGGTTTTGTATCCGCAGGCGTTGCGGAAGAGGATGTCGTGACAGAGCCTGCTTTTTTGGGGGTGGCGGCTGCTTTCACAGTCACTTTGCAGGTCAGTTTCTTTTTTTCTATTGTCGCCTGAACTTTTGCAGATCCCTTTTTCTGTCCCTTGATCGTTATGGCTGCCTTTCCCTTTTTTTTCATCGTTATGTTTGTTTTTCCAGATAAAATTTTCCATTTAACTTTTTTCTTTGTGTTTTTTACCTTTAGTGTTTTTCTCTTCCCTTTTGTGATGGTAAGTTTTTTATTACTCAGACTTACTTTTTTTGCTGCTGACACCTCAGGAGAGGTAGTTATTCCCAGCAATAACGAAAAGGTAAGAGTGTACGCCAATAGTTCTCTTTTTGTTCTCATATTAATCTGTTCCTCCTTTTGAAAAAATAACTTTTGGTATATATGCAGTATAGCATAGTCATAACTTTATTGCAAATACTTTTAGTCATATAGTATTAATAAAAACTCAATAACAAGCAGTAGACGCTGCCTTTCCCTTGTAAATGAAACGGCATGTAAGCACGCTGGTATTGACTCATAAGCGGCTTCATGGTATATTAGACAATACTGGGAGTTAGTGCTGCGATATGAAAAAATCCACTGATTGCAATACGTTCTCTCGGGCAGGTTTTATCGAAGCATGGGGACGGGGGATTGAGAAAATTAAGGATAGTTGTGCGGAAGCTGGG
>ERZ778511.1265-NODE-1265-length-18191-cov-4.716696_pt1 | contig 18191 bp, 15 predicted proteins | sample MGYA00510347_ERZ778511 | MGnify/ENA primary metagenome ERZ778511 (study PRJEB29527, sample SAMN07138967) | mouse gut metagenome | material: feces | host: mouse | place: China:Nanjing | collected 2016-01-25 ...
CGCAAGTCCCGCGGAAAACCCGAGGCCGCATGCCAGGTTCTTGTCATAACACCGGACAGGTGTCGAAAAAACGAAAAAGTCCCAATTCCCCTCACCCGCCCGGACGAAATGGCCGGAGCCATAATAAGCATTTCAAGTAGCTTGTTTATTTTTTGTATACCAGAATATTGCATTGGCCACCTGCAACCTTCATCGTAACAGAACCGCCCGAAAACAATATGAATGCCATCAAGCGAAAAGACAAAATAAATTTTCGTATTTTTGCGCCCGACATTTATCATTTGCCGATGGAACTATTCTATTCTGCCGATATGACGGGCGACATATGCCACTTGGGCCCGGAAGAGTCCGCGCACTGCATAAAGGTGCTGAGACATCGCGCCGGAGACATCATATCCGTAATTGACGGACACGGAACATTATATACCTGCCGGATAACCTCCGACAATCCCAAGGAGGCCGAAGCCATAATAACCGGCAAGACAGAAAACTGGGGAGGACACCCTTACATACTGCATATGGCGGTGTGCCCGACCAAAAACATAGACAGATATGAGTGGTTTGCGGAAAAGGCATGCGAAATAGGCCTTGACGAGCTGACCCCGATCATAGGAGAGCATTCGGAAAGACGCATTCTCAAGGCGGAAAGGATGCAGAAAATTCTCACAAGCGCGTCAAAGCAGTCTCTCAAGGGAGCAATTCCGGCACTCAATGAGCCTGTCCGTGTCAAAGACTTCATCCTCATGCACGGCGCAAAAGACACATTACGGCTCATAGCCTACTGCTTCGAAGACGAGAATATTCCAAGAAGAAGCATAAAAGAAGTCCTCAGCAGTTTCAGCGGAACGGAAATCATCGTGATGATAGGCCCGGAAGGAGACTTTTCCAAAGAAGAGGCTCAGGCTGCACTTGAAAACGGCTTCATACCCGTCCATCTCGGAGCGTCACGCCTTCGCACAGAAACGGCGGCCCTCACCGCAGTGGAAGCCGCCTATTTCCGGTACATGTAACCAATGCCCCATCACGCGGGCATGGCACCTATTTCCTTATTATCTCCACAGAATAGTCAAGCCCGACCTTTATTATAGAGGACGGCTTGCCGGAAGAATGCTTTTCCAATTCCGGCTCCACAATATGGTCAACCGCCTCTTTTATCGCATCTGATATTCCTGCAAAATTCTTCGGAGACGGCTCGCCTGAGATGTTGGCTGACGTTGATACTATAGGGCGGCCCAGACGAGCCACAAGGTCATGGCAAAAAGCCATCATGGGCACCCTTATTCCAACAGACCCGTCCCCTGCGACAGTGTTATAGGCAAGACAATGCCTGTCCTGCCTTGGAACAGAACCGTCCGAAGGAGTATCCCCGGCCAAGGCTCCCGGATAAATTATCGTCATAGGCCTGTCATTCACCTCAACCAGCTGGACCGCCATCTCCGGAACTTCCTTCACATAGCGGCAAATCATGTCCATGTCGCTCGCAAGAAGCACAAGTGACTTGCTGTCAGCACGTTTCTTTATATCATAGATTCTCGCCACGGCCTCAGGGTCAGTGGCATCGCATCCGATTCCCCATACGGTATCCGTCGGATACAGGATTACGCCCCCCTGACGAAGCACGGCAAGCGCCTTTTCAATTGTCTCTTTCATCATTTATTGATTTTCTCGTCCAATATCATAATATGACATCCGAAACCACAGGATAATGGTCCGAATACCCGATGTCATGAATTTCATGCCGCACAACGGAGCACTCCTCCGGGCACAATATATAGTCAAGCCTCAACAGCGGCCACAACAATGCATAAGTAGCGGCAAAACCCTCACCTGCCTCAACAAAAGCATCCTTACGCTCACGAATCAGCTTGTGATACGTGTAGGACATGGGAGTGTCATTGAAGTCACCGCACACGAACGCATCAACCGGACATCCTCCGATGTCGGACAGGACTTTGTCAACCTGCTTCGGCCTGCGTGTTATGGAGCGCTTCATTTTCGTACCTGTCTGTGCAAACACATCCGAGCCGGCCTTCATCAGTCCGCGTACCAGACCTGCAAAAGAAATGTTATAGCTCTCAAAATGGCAATTATATATCCTGAATACTCTTTCCCCGACCATATAGTCGGTAAATATTGCAAGATTGGCGCTGGATTCGAATTTTATGCGCCCCCTGTTGCGCACCGGAAACCGGCTGAGAGTCATGTTGCCGTAATAGCCTTCCGGGCCAGTGAAAAGATAATATTCAGCATTATATCCGGGAAGTTTTTTCTTTATATATGCCTTCATGCGTTCATTTCCGCTGGCATGGAACTCCTGCAGGCAGATGATGTCCGCATCCTGCTCCTTTATGAAACGGAATACCGAATCCGCACATTCTCTCCATCCTTCAAGCCCGGACTCCCCGTCATAATGGACAAAACGGCCGACATTCCATGTCACTATCCTTACAGGGTTCCCGTCAACAGGAAAGTCCGGCTCATTGGAAAAGCGGAAATACCTGCCAAGAAACAGGCATGCAGGCAAAAGCGCAAGCATGGGTATCACAAACGCCTTTGAACGTCTCACGGCTGCCCACAGCAGAAGAAAGCAGTTGGCGGCATAAAGCGGAATGAACAGAATGCCGATTACGGAAATCATCCATAATTTTGCCGGATTGACGAACATGGCTGCAAACGACAGCACAAGCAGCGCCGCCGCAATCAACATCAGCACACGTGATGTAAGTCCGAAAAACCAGTTCCTTGACATTATGACATCCTATTGTTAGCCGATTGCACAGCAGAGGCAATCAGTCATAGCGGCTGTACAGTGTACGCCTTTTCTTCCAGAACAAGATAAGCAGGAAACCAAAAATCAGCCCTCCAAGATGCGCGAAATGTGCGATTCCCCCTCCTGTGCCGGTAATTCCGGTCAGCAGCTCAATGGCACCGAATATAAGCACGAACCATTTTGCCTTCATGGATATCGGAGGGAATATAAGCGTAAGCACAGAGTCCGGATAGAGCATGGCATATCCCATAAGAACGCCGTAGATTGCTCCTGAAGCACCGACAGTCGGGGTCATCTTGAGATTATGTATCGCCTGCGCGGCCGCCTGTGAGCCTGCTGCCGCATCCGTCATCCAATGCTGCATCTCAAGCCACTCCACTCCGGTGTGGACCAGCGCCGCACCAAGTCCTGTCAAGAAATAGAAAAGCAGGAATTTCTTTGCACCCCAGACCCTTTCAAGCACACTTCCGAAAATGAACAGAGTGTACATGTTGAAAAATAAATGCCAGAATCCCCCGTGCATAAACATGTGGGTGACACATTGCCAAGGCTTGAAAAACCATGAAGTAGGATAGAACAGCGCGAATGTCCTTATCATGAAGTCCTCATTGAGGAATATCATCACCATCACAAGTGCATTTATCAGGATTATGTTCCTGACTGCAGTTGGGACATTCCTCAGGAACCCTCTCCCGCCGCCGTTTCCGTATGAATAATAACCGTTCATTCTGTCTTAAAATTTCTTGTCTATTTCATCAACCGTGATTATGGTCACGATTTTTCTTCCGGAACTTGTATATTCCGGATTTCCGCATGCAAAAAGCTGGTCTATCAACCTCTGTGCCTGTGCCGGATTCGTCACGGGATCACTCCCCGCAGCACCCAATTTGGCAAAACGTGATGCCATATTGGCAGCCATCATCTCAGGAAGGGCGCTATGGTCGTCCGACAATATCAGCATAAGATCCGCCACCATTGACTGCACCTTTCCCGGTTCCACGCTATATCCTTCAGGCACACCGCCCACTACAACAGTGTCCGTCCCGAAAGGGGTTATGTCAAATCCCAGCCCGGAAAGCATCTGTGCGTGCTCTTCAAAAAGGCACATGTTCTCAGCCCCGACCTGCACAGTCACAGGAAACAAGGCAGCCTGGGTCACATGGGAATTCTTGGAAAGCACATCCAGGAAACGCTCATACAGGATACGCTCCATGGCGCGCGATATATTGACAGCCATCAGCCCTGAACGTGCAGTCGTCACAATATATTTCCCCTGAAGGGTGAGTACAGACTTTGAAGGGGCGAGCTTGTCCTCGAACAGTTTGCCGTAATCGTCACGGCTCTCTATGAAGCGGCCGGCGCCTGTGCCATGCGGACAACCTCCCATATGGCCTCCGAATGCGGCAACCGGACTGTCCTGAGGAAATACATCATTACTCACGAACGCCGCATCATCAGCAAAATTACGGTCTGCAACAGCCCATTCGTCATCAAAAGCCCCCTGTGCCGCACTACGTCTTCCGGCTCCTTCGTCCGCCCGTACAGGCGTAAACGAATTTGCAAAGACAGAACTCTCTGAAGGAAAACCGTCATTGTCGAAAGGATTGTATGTGGAGTCGGACCCAGGCTGCGGTTCCACCACCTGCCTGAACTCATCGAAGTTCTTGCTGAAAGCAGGAATCTCAGGCACTCCATCACGGTCGAAATCAATGCTACCTCCGAAAGAATTACGTCCCAAAGACTCCTTGATGCAGGCAAACAGTATCTGGAAGACTACGCTGTCATCCTCAAATTTTATTTCCGTCTTGGTCGGGTGTATGTTCACATCCACCGAATGCGGGTCAATGTCAAGATAAAGGAAGTACGAAGGAGTCGTGCCGTCCGGAATCAGATTCTCATATGCCTTCATGACAGCCTTATGAAGATAAGGACTGCGGAAATATCTGCCGTTCACAAAGAAATACTGGTTGCCCAGACCTTTTTTCGCAGCCTCAGGACGTCCCACATACCCTTGTACTCCTACGACAGAGGTCTGCACGCTCACATCCACCACATCATTGGCCACGCTCATTCCAAGTATATCCTGAATCCTGAATTTCAAAGACTTGGCAGGTTTAAGGACATATATGTCCCTCCCGTTATGCGTCAGGGTAAAGCCTACGTCAGGACGAGTCAGGGCCACTCTCGTAAATTCTGAGATTATGTGCTTGAACTCAACGGTATCCGACTTCAAGAACTTGCGCCTTGCCGGGACATTGTAGAAAAGGTTGCGCACACAGAAGTTCGACCCGCGCGGGACGGCAGCCTCTTCCGTCGAAATATGACGGGAATCGGCAAATTCCACGATGCACCCGACTTCATCCTCCTCACGGCGCGTCTTCAGAGTCACTTCGGCTACAGCGGCAATTGAAGCGAGAGCCTCACCCCTGAAACCGAAGGTAAGTATATTGTTCAGGTCCTCGGCTGAGGACAATTTGGATGTGGCATGCCTTTCAAAACAAAGCACGGCCTGGTCGGGAGACATCCCGCAACCATTGTCTATAACCTGCACAAGAGTACGGCCGGCATCCTGAATCACAACCGTGACCTGGTCCGCACCGGCATCAACTGCATTCTCCACAAGTTCCTTCACCACGGAGGCCGGCCTCTGCACGACTTCCCCCGCGGCAATCATATTCGCTATATTGCTCGGTAAGATTCTTATGTCCATTCTCCCATTCGTTACTGCCACAGAAGCGGATAATATTTCGCAATAAGATATATAACAGCGAACGCAAGGATCAGAGCCACAACGCCTATCACTCTCTGATAGCGGCTGGCCTCCCTGGTCTTCTGATATGCCCCGTCACGGAAACTTCCCGAGATATACGACCCGGGGGCATATTCCTTTTTGCCGGAAGTCCCGTCCACATGGCCGAACATCTGCTTGCGTTCCTCCTTTTCAGGATCGTAAAAGCGTGGCCTGTAATTGAAAACCCTATGTTCCTGTCTTCCGAAGAAGCTGAAGTTGAATCCCATGTCTTATAACATTTTTACTCTCGCAAATTTAACAACTTTTATTTATTTTTGCGGAATAATTTTATGCACACTCTAAAGTATTATGGACATAAGAATCGGTAACGGATACGACGTACACGCCTTGGCTGAAGGCCTCCCATTATGGCTTGGCGGCGTGAAAATAGACAGCCCGACAGGGTGTATAGCCCACTCTGACGGCGATGTCGCCATTCACGCCCTTTGCGACGCCCTGCTCGGAGCTTTGGCCCTTGGTGACATCGGCAAGCATTTCCCGGACACGTCAGAAGAATTCAAAGGCATAGACAGCAAATTGCTGCTGAAGCGCACAATGGACCTTATCAAGTCCGAAGGCTGGTCAGTAAGCAATGTTGACATCACGATAGCCATGCAGCGCCCCAAATTGGCGCCTTACATAATATCCATGCGTGAGTGCGTCGCTGATGTAATGGGCATCGGGGCGGACAGGGTGTCAGTCAAAGCGACCACTACGGAGAAGCTCGGCTTTGTCGGCCGGGGAGAAGGATGCGAGGTCTATGCCGTCGCACTTCTTGTAAAATGACACTTATTTCCCGGATAATCATAAGAACAAAAGAGCACAAGCATAGGCAAAACAACCGGACAAATAAAGAATTTCAATAAAAAATCAAAATTTCTTTGCAATTTCGGAAATACTTCGTACATTTGCCGTCCCAAACAGAAAACGGGAAAAGTTCATATTGAGATATGGTGTAATGGTAGCACTACAGATTCTGGCTCTGTCAGTGAGGGTTCGAGTCCTTCTATCTCAACACAATCATCCTCTGAAAAGAGGAAAAGTTCCAAAGCCTGGGAGCAATCCCAAAATGGCGGGATAGCTCAGCTGGTTAGAGCGCATGATTCATAATCATGAGGTCCGCAGTTCAATCCTGCGTCCCGCTACTGGAAATCAAGCACTTACGAAACTTTCGTGAGTGCTTTTTTCTTGCCCGTGAACACCGCGTGAACACCAAATAAATTAATTTCATTTAATTTTGCTTCAAATCAGTTCTTTTCTTTGAGTTTCTTTATCTCTCTATCGAAGTCGCTCTCCAACATTTCCATCTCTCGCTGGCGATATATTTCGAACTCCTGCTCTGCTTTTTTGATTGCTTGAGCGTGCGAGACCGCCCCCTTTCCTATCAAAACCTTTCTCTTGTGAGCGGTTATTTGACTATCCAGAGCCTCAATCCAATCCTTCATAGTCATTGGGTTCATCTCCAAAGCCTGGAACTCAGCAAAGTCCAAAAATCCGGATACGAGAAGATTGAGGCGCTGTAACTCCAGTTCTGAAAGATAATTCTTGGCAATCTTCACATCGTCCTTGGTGACATAGTTACCCTTGAAGTTAGTCATACCAACGAACGGCTTTTCATTATCCACACGATTATAAATAACCTCCGCTGCGGTATTCTCATGGACCGCATAATGCAATTTATTCTGTACAGTCGCGAAGAAAGTCTTAGTCATATCACTGCGAGGATCATAGTCGACTGCAGTCGCATAAATATCTGTCACCTGCTGATAGAAATTGCGCTCACTGCTGCGGATATCCCTGATACGCTGCAAAAGCTCACGGAAATACCTGTTTCCGCCCTGCTTCAACCTCTCATCATCCATCGCAAATCCCTTCTGAATATATTCATGAAGCTGCTGCGTCGCCCATCTGCGGAAACGCACAGCCATCTGAGACTGGACACGATAGCCTAGGGCGATGATCATGTCAAGGTTGTAGTGTGCAACGTTACGCTTTACCTGACGGGAACCCTCTTCGCGAACTAGTAAGAAATCCTTACTAGTTGAATCCAACAGCAACTCTTCATCTGCATATATATTCTTTATATGCATTGTGATATTCTCACGGCTTGTGCAATAAATCTCCGCCAACTGATTCTGTGTCAGCCACAAATCCTCATCAGCGAACCTTACTGCCACACGAGTAATCTCGTTGTCGTCCTGATATAGTATAATCTTGTTTTGTTCCATTAATGAGGCTTAACTAATTCTACTCTAATTGCTTTCTATAAACCGAATCCAAAGTATTTCCATCTTCATCCTTCCATTCTGTCCACCCATTTGCGGATCTTCCCAAACAGAAACTAGCAGCGGTACTAACACTTGAGAATGTCTTATCAGAGGACAAAATTAACTTGTCACCATCATTGGCAACATATTCCTTCAACATACTTTCTCGCTTCTCCTTCCAATTAAAAGATGGAGCCGTTTTTGTTGCAATCACGCTACCTTTCAAGACTGTAAATCCATTTGAGCTATAGAAACCTTTTGCTTCACTACCACGTCCTTTAGTATAGAACAAATGCTCCGCCTTAGGTTGTGACACCTCAAATATTGTGCAGCCGCTGAACGCCGCCAGAAATTTCACATACTCAAAGAACTCATCCATAGAATCCTGCTGATATTCCGGCAGATTGGGAGCCTTTGGAGTTTGTTTATTATCACTCAAAATGAACGCATTCGTCTTCTTCGCCTCCACTATAGCCTTGTGCTCAAGATATTGCACATCAGCTTTTGTCATATCAGCATCCTTAGACACAAATATCAACGCCTTCTGCCAGAATGCCTTCTTGCTGTCATGATCCTTCACACGCTCACGAAAATTTTCAGTCTCTCCGATATACGCCTGCGGCTTTGTCGCCTCATCTTCACCCAGCAAAATGTAAAATGCCGGTTTCTGCAGCTTCTCCTGCGTATTCAGATACGAAAGATTTGACCTTGGGACAACAAACATCTGACAAGTTGTATTGCGTATGAACGCATACTGAGTTCCCTTCGGATCCCCGTCAATCAGGTATGTAGTTACTGTTTTGCCCATAAACTCAGTTATTTCAATGGTGGCAATCCCAATTCCGATAAGAATGCGTTATGCTCATCTCTAGCCTTAATGATATCCTTCTCAATTTCTTCAAGCCTCTTATGTACTTCTATCAAATCAATCTTTTCTTCATCTTTAGACAGATTTACATATCGAGTGATATTTAGGTTGTATCCATTCTCCTTGATTTCACTCAAGGAAACTTCTCGCGAATATCTGCTTATGGTTTGACGACTTCGATAGGCATCAACTATATCAGTCACATCATCCGGACGCAAATAGTTCTGACGTTTACCTTTCTCATAATGTTCTTCCGAACTGGCATTAATAAACAAGATCTTATCATTCTTACGACATTTTTTCAGTACAATAATGCAGACAGGGATACCGGTTGAATAAAACAGGTTTGCAGGAAGTCCGATGACTGCATCTATATAGTCTTTCTTGATAAGCTCCTTTCTTATAACTTCCTCCTTACCTCCACGGAATAACACTCCATGAGGCAGAATGATAGCCATTGTACCATTCTCATTAAGATAATTGAGTCCATGAAGAAGGAAAGCGAAATCAGCTGCAGACTTCGGTGCTAGCCCAAAACCGTTAAAACGAAAATCTTTAGCAGTTTCTTCTTTAGGATCCCAACGTAAACTGAACGGTGGATTTGCAACTATAGCATCAAAAGTAATCTTCTTAGCCGGATTCTCCTCGTTCAGAATATCCCAATCATTCACAAGAGTATCACCATGATGAATCTCAAATTCAGTGTCTTTCACCCCATGAAGGAGCATATTCATTCGAGCCAAGTTATATGTGGTGATATTCTTTTCCTGACCATATATCTTGCCAATCTCCTTACCCTTCATTTCATTCCGGACATTCAAAAGCAATGAGCCTGATCCACATGCAAAGTCCAAAACTTTATCAATTCTACTCTTCTGTCCGTGTGTAGGGTCCTGACAATCAAGGGTAACAATCTTCGACAGAATCGATGATACCATCTGAGGAGTATAGAACTCACCAGCTTTTTGACCAGATCCGGCAGCAAACTGACCTATCAAATATTCATATGCATCTCCCAGGGTGTCACCAGTTGTTTCAATATTGGCTAAGCCTCTGTCAAGAGTCATTATTACCTTAGTCAATAGTGCATTTCTTTCAGGGTAGTTCTTTCCTAACTTCTCGGAATTTAGGTTAATCTCGGAAAACAAACCCTTGAATGAGCTTTCAAAAGACTCATTCTCAATATACTTAAACCCATCATGCAGCGCAGACAAAACATTATCGTTTTGTGTACGAGCAAGTTCTACGATGTGTTGCCACAAAAACTCCGGAGCAATAACATAATGAATTTTGCGACGCATCTGTTGTTCAAACAGGAAAGCGTCATCCAGATTATTACGATACCACAACTGAAGAGGAGTACTTAAATGCATCGAATACAGTTCTTCTTCAGTTACGCATGGATAGTCTGAACCTAGTTCTTTCTTCGCCGCTCTCAAATAGTTGTCTGAGAGATATTTCCAGAACAGGAAAGAAAGCATATAATCACGGAAATCATCCGCCATCATTGCTCCTCTCAATTCATTCGCTATTCCCCAAAGGGTTTTTCCTAATATATCTTGGTTGCTACTTGTCATATGCTACAGATTAAAATTGTATTTTATTTTGAGAGCATCTAAAATTCTAATAAACAACTCTTTATTGTCACCGGTAAGTTTAGCATTTTGAGAATCATATACACGTTTATGCGTATTCGCATTTATTTTATCCGCCGTATCATTCGGTTCACCTAACAAATGTAGCACCTTACCGAATCGCCCCTCACCTATGAATGACGCGATAATTTCCAAAACTTGTCTTAGTAGCCCAAAGTGATATAAATATAATTCATCATTATCGGCTGCTTGTTGCAGTTTCTGAAGTATCAGTAAATGGTAAAGCCACGCTCCACTGTTCCTACTCCTTAATTGATAACCGCCCTCATTTTCAAGAATTTTAATAGAATATCGATTAATTATTTCATCAGTCTCCTTGATGACAATCCCTTCTTCAGTCTTTGTTTGAGTCCGGCTAGTTTTCTTAATCTTATATCGAGAGGCATTATCACCTTTAGAAAGCCAATCACACAGTATTGAGAATAAGCCAATATGGTGAGTAGAAATAATTATCTTTTTATTTTCTGCAATAACTTTGTCAAATAATTCAAAAATTGTCCTGGATGTCAAGAAAATATTTGTCTCATCTAGACTAGAGACTGGATCATCAATAAAAATGTAATCTTTGTGCGCTTCTGGAAAATCTTCGATTTCAAATAATGCCAAAAAGAAACACCATATAAATATTCGCTCCTCTCCTCTTGATATTTTTATACGAGTATCTTTATCTTCTTCGTTAAAGAACCAGATATACTCTATTCCATCCTCTTGATTATCATTCAAGTACTTAAACCTGAAATCATATTTGGGCTGATATATCTGTAATTTCTCTTTAACAGCAGATTCATCCCCTAAATATTGGTGCAATTTTGATAATCTACTAACAGTGATTTCCAATCTATATTTATCATTATTCCATATAAATAAGTCTTCACTATAAGCGTTATAAAACACCCCAGTATATTCGTCTCCTTGTTTTGATATCTGGTGATATTCTTTAGATAGCCAAGTCTTGCCTGTTCCATTAAAAGCATATATGAGAATAATATTCTCTTTTGCTTTTCGAATCTCTTGCGCTATTTTGTTTATTGACATAATAAATGGTTTAGAATTCTGGAAATAATTGGTGCATTAGAGCTTTTTTGTGTTGTTCCATAATAGAGACTGATTTTTCATATGCCAGAATCAATTTATTTAATGATGACAGGCACAGAGCTATCTTATCTTGTTCTTCCTTTGATGGTGGTATAACAACAAATATAATATTGAAGAAATTGTCCGTTGGTATATTTAGCAACCCATGATTTCTTGCTCCCTCCTGAGCCACCTTACCAATTTCTGAAGACATCACATCTGAATCAAATAAATATTCAAAATAATCATTATTATGCTTTGCATAATCTTTAAGTCTAAAACATAAATAAATTGGAGACACGACACCTTCTTTGCATGATTTCAAAGAGCGGATAACTCCATAAGGATATCCTTGAGACCGGCTTTTATTATAAGCAAAATCACCCTCCTCTATTAAGTAATAGTTCGCCAAATCTGCCGCTGCAACATTTCTGTTAAAATATTCAAACTGGCTCACAAGTCCATATCGCGATGAAATAGTTAAAACATTTTGACTTCTACCTTTATTTTTTCTTGTTACCCTATCAAATATTTTTGCAACCGGACACGAGTCCCATTCTCCATCATATAAAAATTCAGAAAAACGAAACTCTGGAGTAGTTTTGCCTTTGGTTGGGAAAAGACGCTGCATCAAGCCTTTTTTATGTTCTTTTAACTGATCGACTTTTTGCTTAGCAACATTTATATACTCATCCAACGATGACAAACAATCTGCAATTTTCTGTTGTTCCTTAATTGAGACCTTACCCTCTGAGTCACACGGCAAATATATTGGAAGGTTATTGATTATATTAGCGGACAGATTGCCCTGACCTCCTTGCAAATACTTGCTCAAAATATACTGCTTATTGTGCTTTAGATAGTGATAAATATACCTACTATTATACTCCTGTTTTCTAGGTATAATCGCTAAAATGGCCTGATTAATTGCTCCGGAAATCTTTGATATAGCAACTTCGCCACTTGTAGCTCCATACATTGCATATAAAATAGTTCCTTTATCAACCATTTTTGCGGAAGAGTTTGACAAGCCGGACTCTGTTATGAATAGTTCTGTTTTATCGTTTGAAATTTCGCCGGAACGAATAAATGGAATATCTCCTCCATAGTATTCTCTATTACCAACAGTTGGAGTTCCACCAGAAAATGTATCTGCAATTGTTCCAATGGTTTCAAGAATCCATTCCCCATCATTCTTAAATTCTGGGAAACGAAGTTCTGGTATATATTTCTTCTCTTGAGCCATATCAAATTCTTTTGCACATTATTCCTCATCATATGCAGAAAGTCCAGAGATTTTCTGTCCTCCTGCCATACGTTTAAGAAGAGGAATCAAGTCCGTCATTATTGCTTTCTCCTTATTTGTACGGTCTTTCCATCCCAACTCCAAAGGTGCAATGAGTTCACTAAGTTTTTCACCATCAAAAATCTTTCGTTCAACAATGTTATGCACAAACTCTTGCAATGCTGAAACACCTAAAGAGTGAGTCTCTGCAATGGTTATGAGTTCCTTAGCAAACTTTTCTGTTTTGAAAACTTGATAACCATCTTTTATCTCTTGTTCTGTCTTACCGTTTACCCCATCAAGACTCTCGATATAAGCGATTATATCATCTCTCTCTTCAATGAGATTAGCATTGGAACTAACAAGGCTAATGAGATCTTCTTTAGTAATTCTGACCTTATATGAAGTACTTGCGTAGCGAGCAATCAACTCCATAATATAGTCATAGTCTATCATTGCAGAAGCAAAGAGCACAAATTCAAAATCCAACTCATCTATTTCCGCTGATGTATCATTGGACTTCTTATCTCTTCTTTTCTTAAGACTATTGGCAAGATCCAGATAGGCACCTCTAAAAGCTTTGAGATCATCATCAGTAAAACCATAACCGCTTACAGGATCCGATAGGACGGGAGATTCATCTGTAGTATATTCCACCAAATCAGTATACTGACTGAGTTGTGTCCAGAATCTCTGTACTTCTTTGAAACAATTAATGAAGCCTGCCTTAGCAGCATCTCCTTTAAGATTAGCAACCTCAGAAGCCTTGAATTCCAAATTATTATCACTCATAAAGTCTTTCAATTTGGATATAGCCTCTTTATATTTAGTCTTAATGACAGAAGCTGGCTCAACAAGCCATATCTGACGTGCAAATTCGCCTTTTTCTCCAGAGAAAAGAGCTATCGCTGCATCAACAGCTGACTGCTGCCCTCTAAAGTCAAGGATGTTTCCATATGGCTTTGTATCATTAAGGATACGATTTGTACGCGAGAACGCTTGAATCAGATGATGATGCTTCAAGTTCTTATCAACGTATAGAGTATTAAGATACTTAGAGTCAAATCCTGTCAATAACATATCGACTACGATAACAATGTCGATCTTATTCTTACGTGGGTAGTCTTTATTTGTATATTTCTGATCTTTAATACGTTGCTGGATATCCTGATAATATATATCAAACTCCATCACAGTATGATTGGTTCCATACTGCTCGTTATAATCCTTAATTATCTTCTCTAAAGCCATCCGTTTCTTGTCTGGCTCAACCTCGTTATCTCTGCGCTCCTGCTCAAGGTCCTCTTGAATCTGCATGATATCTCTATTACCGTAGGCAGGTGGGGAGAATACACAAGCGATGTTTAGAGGAATATATTCATCACTTTGAGATTTATACTTATCCTGAAGTTCTTGAAGAATCTTATAATATTCAATAGCATCATTAATTGATGACGTTGCAAACAGTGCATTGAACCTATAGTCACTTGTTGCGGCTCGATGCTTCTTTAAGATTGCCTCTGCAATTGCTTGCTTACGCATGTATTCTCCAATGGATGCATATAAATCATCAGGTTTATAATAGTCAATATGAAACCGCAAGACGTTCTTATCCTCAATTGCATTTGTGATTGTGTAAGTGTGCAATTCGTGCTGGAAAACATCCTTTGTCGTTTTATACTGTGCTTCTTCTCCCGTAATTTGGGTATATGTCGCATTCTCGTCAAAAATAGGTGTTCCCGTAAATCCAAACAACTGGGCTTTAGGGAAGAACTCTTTGATAGCTTTATGATTTTCACCAAACTGTGAGCGGTGACACTCATCAAAAATAAACACTATTCGTTTGTTCTTGAGTGGCAATAACCGCTCTTGATAATTATTACGGCTGTGTGGGTCCAATGCGATACCCAGCTTCTGGATAGTCGTAACTATTATCTTATCAGAATAGTCATCAGATAGCATTCGACGGACCAATGAGTCTGTGTTTGTATTCTCTTCTACACACCCATCCTGAAATTTGTTGAATTCCTCTCTTGTCTGCTTATCCAGGTCCTTCCTATCTACAACAAAGAGACATTTCTCAATATCTGGATTCTCTTTAAGGAGGGTTGAAGCCTTGAATGACGTTAATGTCTTACCACTACCTGTTGTATGCCATATATATCCGTTTCCTCTATTCTCTTCTATACAACTCATTATGGCATTGACAGCATAAATCTGATATGGACGCATTATCAGCATCTTCTGCTCATTGGCAACCAATACCATATATCTGCTTATCATCTTTCCCAGTTTGCACTTTGCCAGAAAGGTATCTGAGAAATCATCCAGATTAGTTATCTTCTTGTTGTTCTCATCAGCCCACTGATACACAGGCAGGAATTGCTCGTCAGCATTGAAGTTAAAATGCTGATTGTTATTATTTGCAAAATAATATGTTATATTCTGATTGCTGACTATGAACATCTGAATGAAGCAAAGCAGGGAGTTGGTATATCCATTCCCAATATCATTCTTGTAATCAACAATCTGTTGCATTGCTCTTCGCGGACTTACTTCCAGGGCCTTTAGTTCTATTTGAACAACAGGAATTCCGTTTATCAGAATAATTACGTCATAACGTTGAAAACTGTCACGCGTATTCATTCTTAGTTGATTCACGACTTCATAATCGTTTTTGCACCACTCCTTGATATTTACCAAAGTATATTGCAAAGGAGTACCATCTTCACGGATAAAAGTATTACGTTCTCTCAACCTTTTAGACGAGAGAAACACATCAGAATCTGCAATATCTTCAAGCAGACGATTAAACTCAGAATCAGTCAGATGCACTCTGTTGAGACGTTCGAACTTCTCGCGAAAGTTCTGCTCCAGAGTCGCTCGATTATTGATATCTGGCCTATATGAGTATTTCAGATCTTTCAGTTTCTGAATGAAAATATCCTCTATTTGTCTCTCTCGTATCATATAATTGTCATTTTAGACATTAAATACAGCAATTTACAAAGATAAAAATAAATATGAAGATTTAAGTAAGACAACTAGTATAGATACTGTTCTAATTCTGATATTTTACTCAACAGAACATCCAAAGATATATGCTCAAGTACATTTTCATGAACATATGGTTCCTTTATTAATTCCAGAATATCACCATCGTCTGATAACTTTAATTCGCACCCTCTTGAAGTACCTAACCTATACTTCAAATCATAATCTAGGACAGGTTGCAGTCCTGAAATTAAGGGTATCATCAGAATGCCACACAACTCAACTATATGATTTACCTCATAATACTGTCGAGGCAATTTTGCTACCTTATCTAGAATATTCTTACCACTTAATGAAAACGCTTTACATATCGACATAAAAGCCATAAGAGGTTTATTTGTATCGACATACAATTTATCCATAGCCTCATTAGCTTGTTCGGCTAAGCCGGTGAAAGCCAAATGGTTTTTCTTGACATCAACGCTAAGCTTGACTTCTTTATATTGCTTCGAAGCAAATCTTATTTGCTCCTTTATATTTCTAATATTTTCAATCAGGACATTAGCTGTCGTTCGCGTATTTGCAACTATCGACTCTGCCAACACATTCGATACAACAGAATCCTTTACATATTCATCAATTAAACACCCAATATGCTTTGCGATCTTATCCCTGATAGAATACTTAAATGGGCGAACAGCAGAAAACTTACTTATATACCCTTTGAAATCTGTTTTCTCGCCATACAAGTGATGATAAATCTTTTCGATATTAGCATAGTCGCACAGCAACAGTACTTTGTCAAAATTGAACTTATTTTTAGTACCATCATCATATCCATTAATGTATGTCATATGAGCAGACAACACATTTAATATTCTGAATATATGTCCAGGATCAATCCTATCTAAATCTTCAACCACCAATACCATCTTCCTGCCGCTTTCCTGTCTAGTCTGAATAAGCGAACATATTAGATTAGTTACTGCATCCAATTCATAAATGCCTCCTTTCTCATTGTCAAATGACAGAAGATATTCCTTATATGGATTCCCATGAGCATCTGAATGTTTTTCACATGAATCCCAGATTTTCAATAAGGTACTTACAACTTTGCTCGGAGAAAATGTTAATCCTATACCGCACACAGACGCATTAATATCAGGAATACATTCTGCAACGCCCTCTTTAGATTCGAGTATTGCCTTCCTTAAAATGCCCAACTTAGTCGCATCAAATCCATCGATAATGTTTTCATCCAAGGCAATCAATCCGAACAAAACATCTCTTTTGATATACTCTAATATGTCCCGATTATCGCAAATCTGATAATTAGTCGGATAAATCGTTATAAAGTCATATTCATCCACCTGAGACTTAATGAACTCATTAAGGAAATAACTCTTCCCTTCACCAAATGGTGCAGAAAGAATACACCTGTTATTCTCACTAAAATAGCGTTTAAAGCCAGTTATTTCCTCATCAAGAGGTGCAAAGACATCTTCCATAGTATATTTTTTACAAATATAACAACTACTCGTGCCAAAATAAAGCACAGAACCTCACAAATTCAAATGCAATCGATTCCTTGACACAGTGACACTCTGACCCAGTGACACAGTAAAAGTGTATCAGAGTGTCAGAGTTTCACTAGGTCATTTGAGCCTTTGCATACCTTCCGTAAGATAAGTTGGTGAAAAGAGTGGTTTTGAGCCAGCGTTTTACTGCACTTGGAGAAATTCCATGACGATGACCAATATCAACCGCATCTTTGGTCTTGAAGGTATCCGGCAGGTCCTGGTAGGCTTTTCGTTTCCTCTCTTTCTCTTCCCGCTTATAATTGTAGGCACCATTACGTGTGTCCGGAGGGAATGTCTGATAGAACTTGGCTGCATGCTCAAGAAGGATATCCCCTATGGTTAGTGCGACACTGAAATAGGTATCCTCGCATACAAACTCCGCACTTTCGTCTGCGAACTCCATACATCTCATAAGTGACAACACCATTGAGATCTTGAATACAATCAGGCCCATCCTGCGAACTGATGAAAGGAATCCTTCCCCGTAGCGCAGAAGATATTCTTCATGAAGAGCAGAAAAATGTTCATTAAACTGTGCTTGCTGCTGGGGAGTAAAGGAGAATAGAATATGCTAAAACTTTGAAATCCTCTGATAGACGTCATTCCAATCCCGTCCCAAAGCTGCATATGCATCATCCAGCGAAGCATCCGACAAATCCGCAAAGACATCGTTCCAATCGGGTTTCATAGGAAGATGGTAGTACATGAACCTGCTGAACAGACCATTCTCCGAATCCGGAATCAACTTTCTGATCTGCCCAGGAGTGCCGGAAAGTAGGGCTGAGATATGCGGTTCAAGCACTTCTACATATTCATGATTCGTCCTCCTCAGATAGGATACCGGCTCGTTATAGAATTATTGCTGTCCGATAAAACTCAAATAGCGCAATAAAGTATGGCTCGAACG
>ERZ778511.1269-NODE-1269-length-18174-cov-4.077598_pt1 | contig 18174 bp, 14 predicted proteins | sample MGYA00510347_ERZ778511 | MGnify/ENA primary metagenome ERZ778511 (study PRJEB29527, sample SAMN07138967) | mouse gut metagenome | material: feces | host: mouse | place: China:Nanjing | collected 2016-01-25 ...
TTTAATTCTTTTGGCAGTTTCGGAAGTTCCAGAACATGAAATTCCATATGGTCCGTGTAGAGAATACGCCGTGTATCTTCCCAGATATGAAAGCAGGAATAAAACTCCTGTTCTCCTTTAAACAGTTCAAAGTCCAGAATGCTGATACTGACACACTTCTTAAATACGGTATAATCCTCCCCTGCACTGATTTGTTCTGTATATAATTTTGAGAGATAAAACAGGGAACGATCCGCCCATACATTTAATGTTGCCAGTTGTATTTCAATATCAATTTCCGTGTGATTATTCATTAAAATTCTTACATCAAGAATCCCCTGCTTTTCACCCTCATACAGTTTTCTGAGATTTGTATTTAATATTCTTGTTTCCGTTATATCCTCGGGAGAAATTTTCAACATGGCAGATAAAAAGCCAACCCTCGCTGCCTCATCCATCATAATCTCTTTAAAAGCAAAATCTATTTTAGGTTTCATCAGGAAATCATTCATACAGCTTCCTCCTCTTATTTAATAACGCCTTCCAGGTTAGTATTCGTCTGATACTCCTGAAATCCCGGCAAAACATGTCCACAGTATTCATCCCACTTCTTATCCGAAACTTTACTCACGCTTTAAGATCCTGTTCTATCATATATCTATATTATATTACATCATCCATGGGAAGAAAACAAAGATTGTAAAAAAGTATCGTTATCTGACTCTACCTTTTGACCGCCCCGGCTTTACCAGGATGATGGAAGATCTGGACAAAGATATTGATACCGTTTTTGTCAAAGATTTTTCCAGGCTGGGACGCCACAATGCCAAAATACTCCTTCTGCTGGATCAGTTCCGGGAGTGGGACCGTCGTCTCATTGTCATTGATGACCACTATGATTCCCGGCAGTCAGAAGATGATATGATCGGAATTACCACATGGTTTAATGAACGATCTATCAAAGATACCAGTAAAAAAATACGCCGTGCATTAAATGCACGGCAAAAAGAAGGCACCCTGATAACGCCGCCGCCTTTTGGTTATAAAAGATCCGGAAAAAACAAGGAAATACTGGAAATCATACCGGAAGAGGCGGACTATGTGAGAATGATTTATACTCTGTATATACAGGGTCTGGGCTATCGCAAAATTTCCCGTTACCTCATGCAGCAAACTGTTCCTACCCCATCAATGGTCCGCAGAAAGCATGAACTGGAAAAAGGACAGGATACCAACCGACATATTGCCCTGGAATGGTCCGGTGAAATGGTAAAAAATATACTGGACAATGATTTTTACACAGGCACCTTACGGCTGGGAAAGCGGGCCAGAAATACAGTCCACGGGAAAGACAGGCGTATTCCAAAAGAAAACCACTATCTGTTTACAGACCACCATCCTCCCATTATTGATACCCGGACTTATAATCTGGTACAGGAATTAAAGGAAAAACGTATAAAATCCGGCTACAAAGGCAGCTACAAAACAGTGCCCGGAAACAATACGACCGATCCGTTTGGGAGCTGCCTTTACTGCAGTGACTGCGGCAGCAAACTTACGCCAATTACGCGTAAAACCTCAACAGGGATTCGTAAATATTATATTTGCAGCACTTACAATACAAAAGGCAGACAGTTTTGCGAAAAAGCGCACCTGATTGAATACCAGGATCTTATGGAAGATATCACTGTTTATATGCAGTTGTGCAGAAATGTACTCTGTGATCGTTTTACGGAGCAAGCCTTGCAGGAAACCATCCATCCAAAAGCAAGCTCTGCTGAGACAGAAGATACAATCCAAAGTGAAATAACACAGATCAAAAATCAGCTTCACATGCTGATCACACAAAAGCTCAAAGATATGACCGAACATCCTGACAATAAAGAATTTTTCGGGGAAGCCTATGATTCTCTTGAGCAGCAACTGATAAGGCGCCTGAATGCTCTGGAAAGCAGGTTCCGAGAAATCACTTCTGCAGATCCGGATATGTTTTCCACCGAAAAAAAATCAACTTCCATCACTGCGATTCTGGAAGATATTATCCAAAACAGAAAAACAGACCGGACAGATATGGAAATTCTGATTGAACGAATCGAAGTGAACCAGGCAGGTCAGACAGAAATCCGATTGAAGTATGGATTGTCCCAGTTCATAACTGACAATGCACTCAAAAATATAAACAAACAGGGAAATGAAATCCTCATTGCTGCCATGAAACTACTGAGAGAACGACCCGGTAAAACAATCACCCCACGCACGCTTTCCCGCAAGCTCACAGAAATGGGTTTCCCTCAATCCGTCCGGTCCGTATTCCCCTGCCTTACAGTCATGACTGATATGGGAATGCTGAGGCCACCCGGCCCCGGAGAGACATGCTATACCATACAGAAAAGTACAGACATGATAGAAAAAATCTTCCGGGATTTCATCCAGTCAGGATATATTCACACAGTCTGCCAATCATTTACATTCTGACATGGCAAACAGGTGGTATGCCAGAAATGGTATTTGAATACATCCTGAAAAAACAGAACATCGATCCTCAGACAGATTTATCCATTGACCAGAGTATTGATTTTGGATCCACTGCGGCTGCATTTTCCGGTGGGCAGGGTGATTTTACTGTAGAATTTGAACCTCACGCCACATCACTGGAAGCAAAAGGTGATGGCTATGTAGTGGCTTCTCTGGGAACAGATTCCGGCTATGTACCCTACACGGCCTTCAGCGCCAAGAGCAGCTATATCAAAGAACATCCGGAAACACTCCAGGCCTTTACCAATGCCCTGCAGAAAGGTATGGACTATGTAAACAGTCACAGCCCGGAAGAAATTGCCAAAGTAATCCAGCCGCAATTTGAAGAAACCGATCTGGAAACCATCACCACAATCGTAACGCGGTATGCAGAACAGGATACCTGGGCGGAAAATCTGATATTTGAACAGGATTCCTTTACATTGTTACAGAATATTCTGGAAGAGGCCGGTGAACTGGAACAGCGTGTCCCTTATGAAGATCTGGTAACAACAGAATTTGCCAAAAAGGCTGCCGGAAATAAATAACAGAAAACACGCTTTGCAAACTTTCTATTGGCATGTATCATTGTTCCACATAACAGACGTCCCAAAAGCGCATGACAGACTTTTGGGACGTTTCACTGCCTGGTGGCAATGAAAGAATCAAAAACACATTGTTCCGGTTTTCCCTTTCAACACCAGTGAAAAGCACGCTTTGCAAACTTTCTATTGGCATACATACAAAACAGGCCATGGCTGCATTACGCTTCCATGGCCCGTTGCGTCAGTGCATTGCCTGACGAAATTTATCAGAATGTTACAATCCCACAATCCGTATTCATCGCACAGCTACACCCACCGATACTCGTACCACATACCTGCGTGGATGCGGGTGTGGCAGCGGGATCTCTTGCAAGCTGGGTATTATCACATCTCCGGTCTCTGAGTTCCCTGAGGGGATTGGGTGCGATTTCGTAACGGTAATCACATCCCCGGCCTTCAATCCTCTGTACAATTACATTGTGGCTTGCCACACTGCACACATCCCCGTTTACCACATTCTGATACCAGTAGAATTTATCATCCGGCGGCAGCTGCAACAGCGGAACCACATATTCCTTTTTCTGGGTATTGCCCGTTGTGGTGCGGATAATTTCTCTTACATAGTCCACATTGGAACGCAGTGTGAGTATCTGCGGGAATTCCCCTCCGGGAATCACTTCCATCCAGTCCTTGCCCTCATATTTTCTGAGAAGCTCTGCTGCCTTGTGCAAATGGGCAATTTCCTGTATCAGACACTGCTCCCAGATACGACGGATCACCGGGTCGCATTCCGTCAGCATACAGGAATAATACAGATAACATTCTGTATATTCATGCATCAGCAAATCTTCCAGCCAGGTGGCGTTGGTATCCTTCAGGCTTTCATACTGACTTACATGTTCTTCCTCGATCATACCGATTTCCTGGTACAGCCTTCTGCCCAGATCAGATCGTTCATACAGCGGCGCCACATTCATATAATAGTTCATGGTCTGCTGCTCTGCGGCAGTGATAATGCCCACATTCAGTTTTGTCTGCGTACTTGCTTCCCCATTGCAGATATGGTTAAATATACTGTCCTTAGGATATCTGTGCTCGGATATGGTAGGACGCGCGGGCATGATCTCCGTATAACCACCCACCAGTTTTTCCGGACAGACACCATATTCATAGTCCAGCAGATTGGAATACCGGTACAGATGGTCAAAATCCTCCAACAGTGCAAAATTCAGGGCATTTTTCACATTGCAGTCACTTTCCTGCTTTGCCAGCACCGAAGTCAGATCTACCGCCAACTGCTCATACGTAATCGTATGCTCCAAAATCGTTTCATTTTTAGGTTTCAGGCAACTGATCCGTTTTTGCTGCTGCTGTTCACTCCTTCGCACCAGGGCCAGATCCCGGCGCAGGTCATTGTCATTACAGTGTCTGGAAAAGTTTCTGGAAAACCACTGTGCTTCAAATTCCGTACCGTTCATCAACACAATACGGCATTTTGTATAGGGATTCACCGTCTCTTTATTATACGGGCAGGGATACATGGTATTCCAGTCCATAAACCACTTATCAACCGGAATCGGTTTTTCATCAAATGGATTAAATATCTGCATACATCCTCCAAAATTTCCTTTTCCTTTACAGTATGCAGATCTTTTCATACATTGCTTATCCATTTTTCCGAATACTGCCCGGTCTGTAAAATCCCCTCTCTGTTTTCCAAATACAGCCTGGCCTGTGAACCTCCCTCTCTGTTTTCCAAATACAGCCCGGCCTGTGAACTTCCCTCTCTGTTTTCCAAATACAGCCTGGCCTGTGAACTTCCTTCTCTATTTTCCGGCAATATACGCTTCCACTTCCGCCTTCTCCGGCATGACTTTCAAAGCGCCGCGCTTTGTAGTAATCAGGCTGGAAACGCCGTTGGCAAAGGTAAGCATTTCTTTCAGTCCTTCTTCTGTCAGTCCATCCATTCCATGCTCCAGCACATAGTTCAGAATACATGCACAGAAGGTATCCCCCGCTCCGGTAGTCTCAATCGTGTGAGGATTGAGGAAGGGAGACGCTTTTACCTGCAAATCGCCATAATAAGCCACGCTTCCTTCTTTGCCAAGGGTGGTGAGCATCAGGCGGATATTCCCATACTGCTCTTTGAGCCACCGGGCACCCTCTTCTACTGTGCTGCAGCCGGATACAAACAATACTTCATCATCGGAAATTTTCAGTATATCACACTGTCCCAGACCATACAGAATCTGTTCTTTGGCTTCATCCAGGCTCTTCCACAGCGGAGGCCGCAGATTCGGGTCAAAGGAGATAAGTACGCCGTTTTCCTTCGCGATTTTCAGCCCTTCCTTTGTCGCCGCCCGCACCCCTTCATGTGTCATGGAAAGGGTTCCGAAATGGAAGATTTCCGTATCCTGTATCATTTCCGCCTTTACTTCTGATACATCCAGCATCATATCTGCGCCGGGATTCCTGTAAAACGCAAAATCACGGTCCCCATCCTCTGCCGTATGTACAAAGGCAAGGGTTGTACGCACTTCTTCATCCATGTACAGGCCTTCCGTACCGATTCCCAACCCGTCCAACACCGATTTCAGCATTACGCCAAACTGATCTTTTCCCACCTTTCCCATAAAAGCAGTCTTTTTACCCAGTTTATTCAGCATTGCAAGCACATTGCAGGGCGCGCCGCCGGGATTTGCCTCAAACAACGGATTGCCTTGTTCGCTTATGGCATTTTCCGTAAAGTCAATCAAAAGTTCCCCCAATGCCAATACATCATACTTTTTTCCTGCCATCTCATTACCCTCCATTGATTCATCTCATATACACAGAATATACAGCTAAATTATAAAATTCTCAAACGTATTTTGCAACCGGAAATTTATCGGCGCAGGTACTTTCCAATCTGTCGCTGCAAAATTCGCATAGAGTTATCTATATTGTCGTCATCTTCAATCATCCGGTTAATTTCATTGTCCGCCATAATGACGGCGTCGGCATATTTGGGAAATTTGGGCGTCACCACGCCATTCTCAATTACGTCACTTACCAGCTTATTATCAATAAATTTTTCATTTTTCTCCATATCCTCCTGTAGGATTTCTTCCGTCTCACGGGAGCAGGTCACCTGCTTCAACACGGATACCCCCTGGGAATACCGGAACAGATCCATCTGAATTTCTTCATCATAGGTGAGCAGCTTTAAGAATTCCCAAGCCAGCTGTTCCTGATTCGTATGATTGCTGATACCCATCAGAAGGGTATTGATGTCCGAAGTGTTGCCTCCATCCTTTCCGGCAGGCAGTGTGATACAATCCCATTGAAATTTGGTATACTTTTTAATTTTATAGGGATACGTTTTGTAAATACGATATTCGGTAAAAGGCAGCGGCATAAACGCCACATTTCCACTGTCAAAATCATCCTTTGTAACTTTTTGTGTCCGGTTCAGTTCCGTAATCTCTTTTGCGAAACGGACGGCTTCCGTTACCCGTTCATCATTGAAATAACTCTCTGTGCCATTCTCATCAAAGAGTTTTGCCCCGTTTGAATATACGGCCGCCATCCAGTTATAGTTATAAGTGCCAAACTGATCCAGCAGCCCGTCTCCGTCCCTGTCCTTTGTGACTTTCTGAGAAATACGGTACAAATCTTCCCATGTCCAGTCATTGTCCGGCACGGCAATTCCTTCCCTGTTCAAAAGAGATTTATTTACAAACATCAATATCGGCACCGTCTCATAGGGCAGCGCATACTGCCTTCCGCCATATTGTCCGGCCTGCAGCGTTGTGGCATAATAACAGTTCTGGTCAAAATCCGGATCATTCTCCATGAGCTGCTCCAGATCTTTCATAATGCCAATTTCAGCAAACTGATTAAAATCCTCTCCCAGCACCATGAACACATCCGGCTCTTTACCCAGCAGCACCTGTCTGGAAAGCCACTCTGAATAGCTCTCCTTTCGGATTCCGCTATAATAGTGCACCTTTACATTTTCATGGGTGGCCTCAAACTTCTCAATGGCTTTGTCTATAATCACATAACTGTTGGCATTGGCCACATCCCAGTTACTGCCTGCAAAAATACCCACTTCCAGCACTGTCACTTTTCTGCTCTGATAAATCATCACAGCCGCAAACATCACAGCCAGGCCCAGCAGAGCCACACTGATTCCAATTTTTCTGTTTTTACTCATATATCATCCGGCTTTCTCATACTGACGCCCGTCTGAACCGCCCAGATGGCAAGCTGCGTCCGGTCCCTGAGCCCCAGTTTGTTTAAGATTGTGCTTAAATAGTTCCTGACTGTACCTTCCGACAAATTCAGGTTTCCCGCCACCTCTTTATTGGAAGCGCCATATTCCACCTGCTCGATAATCTTCCACTCGGTTTTTGTCAGTTCCTTCTCCTTCTGTTCCTCCACCGAAATCGTATAGTCTGCTTTGGCCATCCTGGAAAACAGTTTTACCACTTTGGTGGCAATATCCGGATTGAGCATGGCAGAACCACTGTAAACCGTCCGGATCGCTTCCGCAAGCTCATCCATGGACACCCCTTTCAGCAGATAACCGCTGGCGCCGAATTTCAGTGCATTGTATACAAATTCATCGTCATCAAAGGTTGTGAGAATAATAATCTTGACTTCCGGATAATTTTCCTTGATGATCTTCGTACACTGTACGCCATCCATCTTAGGCATACGGATATCCATCAGAATCACATCCGGCCGCTCACGCCGGATACTCTGTATCACTTCCTGCCCATTAGACGCAGTATCAATCACGTCCATATCCTCTTTTGTATTCAGTACAATCTGAAGACTCTGGCGTATCAACTCCTGGTCGTCTGCTATCAATATTTTAATCATATCCCTCTCCCCATCTGATTGGTATCCTGGCGATCACGCTGAACCCGTTGTCACTCCGAAATTCCACTGTGCCGTTGAGCATACCGATCCGTTCCATAATATGCTGCGTGCCAAACCCTTTTTTTATTTCGCTGCATCCAATGCCGTTGTCATTGATGGTCAGTACCACCATATCCTCCTGCCGCTCCATCACAATACGGACACGGCTGGCTTTCCCATGGCGCATGGCATTTGTCAGGCTTTCCTGAATCACCCGGTAAATGGCGCTTTCCTCATCTTCGTCAAATTTCAGTTGGCGGATACGACAGTCAAAAAAAATCTGCATATCCGTAATAGACTTCATATCTGTAATCATTTTTGTAATGGCTGATTCCAGGCTGAGGCGTTCCAGCGCATCCGGTTTTAGTTCATTCACTGAACGCCGTATATCCAGAAGACCATTCCGCGCCACATCGGAAATCCGTTCCAGATGGGCCTTTGTCTCCGCCGGCGCCATTTCCACTGTTGCTATACAGGCGTCAATGCCTACGGAAATCCCTGTCAATGTATGCCCCAGCGTATCATGAATTTCCCTGGCCAACCGGTTCCGTTCCCGTGTTTCACCCATCCGCTCCGTGATTTTCGCATATTCCTTCAACTGACTATTCGCATTCTCCAGATCCTCATTGGTCTTCCGGATTTCCTCATACAGCATATTGACCTCATCAATGGTACCCCGCTGTTGTTGAATCATCAATATACAGTATATAATAAACAGAATAATATTCAAGGAAATCAGCAGATTATACGCTCCCACCAGATACTGTTGTATGGTGGCATCGTAAAAACGGAAATAATCATTGATGGAATACAGGTTATAATTAATCGAAAGCAGTTTGGAATCTGTCAACAGGAAACTGATAAGCGCCAGACAGATCACCAGATATTTTCCCCGATCCCCTTTTGCATAGTAAATAGCACCGGTAAATACAAGAAAAAACAGGCCATTATAATTAAAATTGATGACTACCACGATCACGGTACTGATCACAAATTCCAAAACGAGAGAAATATATATTTTCCCTGTCTGATTTTCCCGGAATTTTTCCTGGGCAATAAAAACGCCTGTCAGAAAAAGATACAGCACCAGCACAATCACCACATTCATCCGCGGCTGTACCGGAAGCGCATGCAGTGTATCCAGAAAATCCCTTGCTTCATAACGGTAACAAATCCAATCCGTAGTGGCGGCAATAAAAACCGATACAAACAACACCGCAATAAAATTAACCGCCATCATAATAATCCTGACATCGCGTAATTTTACATTCTGCATATATGCTCCTCACTGCCACCCGGCCAGGTCAAACTCATCAATATTGTTTCCGGTAAGCATCGTAACCGGCACAATCACAAGTTCTTCCACATCCTTCCCGTCCAAATAATCATATGCCATGGAAACCGCCTCATTGGCAATGACAAGAGGCTGCTGCGCACTGCTGCCTTCCATATAGCCTTCCTTAATCATCACTTTTCCATCCGGTGAACCGTCAATTCCATAGATGAGTATCCCGTCCTGTTTCTGATCCATCTGCAGGGCAGCCAGTGCCCCCAGCGCAGTGGGATCATTTCCGCCCAGCACAACGTCGAACTCCTGCCCTGTTTCCAGAAGGCCCTGCATCACATCCATGGAAACCTCCAGTTCTCCTTTTCCATGCAGCATCGCCACAACTTCATATGACGCATCTCCGTCAATGGTATCCATAAATCCTTTCACCCTGTCGTCGATGGATTTGGTGCCGGGACTGTCAATGACCACCACCCTGGCCCTGCTTCTCTTGCGCATCATATCTTCCGCACACTGTACGCCTGCATCATAATTATCGGAAAGAATGGAAAATGCAACATATTTATCGTCATATACATTGGTATCAATGACAAATACAGGTACATCCGCTTTCTTACACGCAACCAGTGCAGGACGGACAGTCTCCCAGTTGACAGGATTTAAAAACAGGCCCGTAATCCCCTCTTCCAGCATATCCAATATCTGCTCATTCTGCTTTTCCTGATCCTGCGCCGGATCGCGATAAATGAGAATATCACCGTTGGCTTCCACGCTTTCCTGAATCTGTGCGTTCATCTGCTGAAAATAGGGATTGTTCATGGTCATATAAGTAGCGCCAAACTTTCGGGTATTTTCCCCTCTCACCGCCTGTCCGCCGATACTCCCATACAGAACTGCTATCGCAGCCAGTATCCCCACCATAAAACATACAAAGGTAAATTGTTTTGCGGAAATTTCTTTCATTGACCTTCCACCCATACGATACTTTTTGTTGATGTATACGAAAACCACCCGGCACCCCACTGCAGCGGGATGCCAGGTGATCCTTCATAATACACTGTAATGCCACAGGAACCGGCTTACAGTTTGGATTTTTTATTTCTGATATAATCCAGATATACAGCCAACAGGATAACACATCCCTTGACAACATACTGCCAGAAAGAGTTTACGTTCATCAGATTCAGACCATTGTTCAGTACACCAATGATCAGTCCGCCGATAATCGTACCGCCGATTTTACCGGAACCGCCGGCCATACTGGTGCCACCCACAACAACTGCCGCAATGGCATCCATCTCAGCGCCATCACCTGCGGTAGGCTGTCCGGAATACATACGGGAAGCCAGAACGATACCTGCCAGACCGGCCATAATACCGGAGTATGTATGTACCAGGAATTTTACCCTTGCCACGCTGATACCGGAGAATTCTGCCGCCTGTGCATTTCCGCCCACTGCGTACAGATGACGTCCCAGTTTTGTCTTATTCATAATAATTGCAGTTACAATCAATACAACGACAAGAATTACAACCGGCGTGGGAACCGGCCCGATATAGCCTGCGCCCACAAACTGCCATTCCTTTGTCACAACACGCACCGGCGAACCGCCTGTGTACACATATGCCAGACCTTTGGCAACGTTCATTGTAGCCAGTGTTACAATAAACGGCGGGATTGTGGTACTGGAAATTACATAACCGTTAAACATACCTACCACCAGGCCCACCAGCACGCCGCAGAGAAGGGCCACTGCCAGAGGCAGGTTGTATCTGGATACACAGCCCGCAGCCACACAGCCTGACATGGCAATAATGGAACCGACGGAAAGGTCGATACCGCCCAGGATGATAACCATCGTCATACCGCAGGCCAGATACAGGTTGGTGGAAATCTGACGAAGTACATTAAATACGTTTTTCTGGGTTAAAAAGGAACTGCTGGTAAGCGGATTGACCGCCAGGAAAATACACAATACAAGAAGTGCTACTATTATACCCAAATTTTCTTTAAAATATATTTTTGCCGCTTTTGAAAATCTTGAACCTGCAGCGCTCTGCGTTGCAACTGCTTTTTCTTCAGCCATGGATGTCTCCTCCTTATCTGTTTCTTAATTTGCCGCAAGCTTCATGATAGCTTCCTGTGATACTTCGTCCCGTGACAGACAGCCCGTAATGTTTCCCTCACTCATAACATAAATACGGTCGCTCATATTGATGATCTCCGGAAGTTCGGAAGAAATCATAATAATGGACATACCCTGTTTCACCAGCTCATTCATGATTGCATAAATCTCGGACTTCGCTCCTACGTCCACACCTCTGGTAGGCTCATCCAGAATCAGAATTTTGGGATTGGTGGCAAGCCATCTTCCGATAATCACCTTCTGCTGATTGCCACCGGAAAGATTTCCGATCAACTGTTCCTGTGTAGGTGTTTTTGTAGACAGCATATCAATATATTTCTGTGTAATCGCCTCTTCTTTTGCACCGTCCACAAAAATACCCTTGATAAAATCTCCCAATACCTCTATGGTTGAATTATACCGCACACTCTGTACTTTATACAAGCCTTCCAGTTTCCGGTCCTCAGGCACCAGCGCAAGTCCGTACTTCATAGCCTCTATCGGGTTGTGTATATGCACTTTACTGCCTTCAATTTCCACTTCACCCTTATAGTTTTTCGTTAATCCGAAAATGCATTTCATTACCTCGCTGCGGCCTGCCCCCACCAGCCCGGCAAATCCTACGATTTCGCCTTTTCTTACCTCAAAGCTGGCGTCTTTTGCCATCTTGCCGTCTGATATATGATTACATTTCAGAATAACTTCTCCCGGCTCCAGGAAATCTCTTGTATAATAATTTGTCAGTTCGCGGCCAACCATCATGGCAATGAGTTCGTCTTTGTTTGTCTCTTTCACCACTCTGGTTCCTACATATTCCCCGTCACGCATAACCGTCACTCTGTCGCAGATCTGCTCCAGTTCGCTCATCTTATGGGAAATATAAATGATGCCCACGCCTCTGGACGTAAGCCCGCGCATAGTTTCAAATAAGAAATCCACTTCTTTATCGGAGATGGATGAAGTCGGCTCATCCATAACCAGAATCTTTGAATGAAATGAAATCGCTTTTACAATTTCCACCATCTGCTGCTGGGCGATTGTCAGGCTTCCCACCAGTGTATCGGCAGAAATATGCATACCGTTGGCATCCAACAACACCTGCGCATCATCTGTCATCTTTTTGGAATCAACGAATTTTCCCTTCATCGGCTCTCTGCCAAGGAAAATATTTTCTGCTACGGTCATATGCGGCACCAGCACAAGTTCCTGATGGATAATCGCCACGCCATTTTCATGGGACGCCTTAACGCTGTCAATTGACACTTTTTTCCCTTCAATGAAAATCTCGCCCTCTTCCGCTATGTAGATACCGCCCAGAACTTTGATTAAAGTTGATTTTCCGGCGCCGTTCTCCCCTAAAAGCGCATGCACTTCACCCGCCTTTACCGTCAGGCTTACGTTATTCAGCGCAATGACACCCGGAAACCGCTTATGAATCCCCTTCATTTCCAGTAAGTATTCCTCTGCCAAACCCTGTCACCTTCCTTTATCTGTCCTTTCAGAAAAAAGATAGGCCACATAGATGCTCGCATTTACATGGCCTATTTGATTCTGTGTTTACTTATATGACTTCTTTACAATTCTGATTTACTGCCATCCGTCTGTGCCGAAATCTGCTACGTTGTCAGCGGTAATAAGGAATGTTTCAACAGGATATCTCTCATCCACTGATTCGCCGCTCATATACTGATACATAATTTCCACAGATTTCTTTGCAATGCTGATAGGAGACTGTGCGCCGGTACCTTCGATTAAAGATTCACCGGAAGCCAGTTCTGCTTTGATGTCAGGAGAACCGTCAACGCCATAGATCTTGCAGTCTGTCAGGCCTGCTGCATTTGCTGCTGCCAGAGCGCCCAGAGCTGTCGGATCGTTGCCGCCGAAGATTGCAACTACATCGCCATGTGCCTGAAGAAGGTCTTCTGCAATACCCATAGCTTCTTCCAGATTACCCTTTGCATCCTGCTGTGCTACGATTTCAAAGCCTTTGCCTTCGATTGCATCCAGGAAACCGTTGGTTCTGTCTACTACGGAGTTCATCGTCGGGGAATCCAGCACGATGATCGGGCCGCCGTCAGGACATTTTGCAACGAGATCTTCGCCGCACACCTTACCTGCATTGTAGTTATCGGAACCTGCATAGGATACCAGGTAGCTCATATCTGCAACTTCTGTGTCAAATCCAATAATCGGAATGCCTGCTTCTTTCAGCATATCCAGAGCCGGAAGAATACCTTCTGCTTCTGCGGGATTTAAGAACATTGCGTCAATTCCCTGAGAAATCAGATCTTCGATACCGCTGATCTGACGTGTAACGTCATTTGCAGGGTCGAAGGATACCAGTGTATCACCGTTTGCTTCCACTTCTTCACGAATTGTCTGCTCCAGGATTACGAAGAAGGGGTTGGAACCGTCCATACAGGTATAACCGAACTTATAACCGCCTTCCGGTCTTTCACCTACCGCTGCTTCTGCATCCGCAACTGCATTTTCAGCAGCTTCCGTTGCAGCGTCTGCTGCTTCCCCTTCTGCAGGAGCAGCTTCAGCCGGCGCCTCTGCCGGAACATCCTGTCCGCCGCAGCCCACTAACATGGAAACAGCCATGGCGGTACAAAGAAATACGCTCAATACTTTTTTCTTCATTCTTTTTTCCTCCCTGAAAAATTTGTTGTTCAGTACATATTTATCATAACGGCTTTTCCTGTTTCAGGCACCTGCTTTATGTAACTTTTTTCACATGACAAATGTCACATATTTCGATACGAGAATATGACATTTGTTATTTTTGCCACTTACAACAAACAAATTGTGGAAATTTTTGTATAATGTAACCAAATATATAAAACACGGACAGAACAATAGATTGCAGGCTTCGCCAGCAAACCTATTGTCATGAACAAAAAGTGCGCTTCGCACACTCTCGCGTCCAAATTATCCGGAAAGCGCAGCTTTTGTTCCGCGCGCGAAGCTGCGCATCCCCTTTGTTTCACAGGACGCCCTTTCCTATGAAATAAAAAAGAATCCTGCAAATGGCAGTAGCCCATAAGGAAACATTACAAAACTTATGACTTACGCCAGGTAAACGGAAAAATAGAAAATGCTATGCAAAAGGTTCACTGATTGCATAGCATTTTTTATTTTGGTAAGATATTAACTTTCGATTTTTCAGCGTTCCAACGGAACGCGCAGCCATTGCCAGCGGCAATGATCTTAGGGGTTTGGGGACATATCACCAACAAGCAACAGGCAGGAATTACGGGAACGAAATTTCTGCCTGGTAGGCATCTTTTACGTAAAGATGCATTGCTTGCCAGTAGTTTTAAGAGTCTTTGGCAGAGAATCTGTTTACAGTTGCCGCATTGAGAAACCTTTGATAACTGCCTATAATAAAATCATTATTTTGAGCTACTATAACAGAGAAATGAATGAAAAAAATAAATTTTTTTGCTCGTTGTAACATTTCGCGGACATTTGCATGTTATACTATCTGAAAAAGATAAGGGGGATTGATATGGCAGCAGTAAAGACAGTATCTTTAACAAACGAATATTCTAATGGAGAACACTATTTAAGAGCAGTTGATGATATATCTTTCACAGTTGAAGAAAATGAATTTGTAGCTATTATGGGAAGTTCAGGTTGCGGAAAGACCACGTTGCTCAATTTACTAGGTGGTTTGGAAAATCCCACACACGGATGTGTCTATATCAATGATGTAGATATTACACAGTTATCTATGGAGGAAAGGAGTTCCTTCAGAAGATGGCATATTGGGTTTATTTTTCAAAATTTTAATTTAATCCCAGAGATGAATGTATTTGAAAATATAGTTTTACCTGCCAAACTTATGGAAAGAAATATCAGTAAAAAAGAAGTAATGCGGATAGCTGAAGAACTGGAAATTGAGGAAAAACTATTACAAAATCCTATGACTTTATCTGGTGGACAACAGCAGCGGGTCGCAATCGCCAGAGCTATTTATACACATCCTACCATACTTTTGGGAGACGAGTTGACAGGAAATTTAGATTCTACAACCAGTATATCCGTTATGAAATTTTTGAAAAAGATGTGTAAAAAATATAGCCAGACAATGATTATCGTTACACATGATGAAAGAATAGCAGCTATGGCAGATCGGATTATTCAGATGAAAGATGGGAGGGTTGTATAGGATGGAGAATTACGATTGTAATCAGTCGGCTGAAAGAGTGCTTATGGATGCTTCCAGGAAAAAGAATCAAAACAGAAATCGTCTACTGTTTATCGTAATTACAATTACTGTAGGCGTGATTTTTAGTGTGTTCTCTTTAATCTATGGGAAGATGGAGATTGATATTCAGAAAAATATGAAAGCCGATGGTATGGCTGTATCGACCTATATTGAAAATGGTACAGCGGATATGACACAACAGCTTACACAGCTACCATGCATAGAAAGCATTGGGAAAGAAAAGTTTGCAGGAAAATTATTAGATGATTCCATAAAATATTGTGATTGCGTCATTACAGATGTGACCGGATTTGAAAAAATGATACGTCCTGCATTTACAAATGTGGTAGGGACTTATCCAGAAAAAGAAAATGAAATTATGCTTTCTACGAAAACTCTGCAATATCTTGGAATCAAGAATCCCGAAGTGGGCATGGAAATTGAACTGGATTTTTATTGGAATGACATTTTCAATACCAGTGGAACCGGTATGCAGAACTTTTTACTTTCTGGGTATTTTACAGAGTATCAAAATCAAACCTCCGGTGCTTCTGTGGCTTTTTTATCAGAGAAATCAATGGAGAAGAACGGACTTCAATGGGAGCCATGTAGGATTTTAATAGATCATACAAAGAAATATTCCAGTGGTTCGCAAATAGAACATATGCTGACAAATAACATAAAGTTGAATGAGGGACAGAGAATTGTAAGTATGAACCCAGCAGAATATCGGGCAATAAGTGAAATGATGGGAAGTTATGGATTTGCAGTCTTTTTTTCGGTTATGGTTTTACTTTCTATGTTTTTGTTTATTTACAATATCCTAAATATTTCGCTGGAAAAAGATTTACAACGTTATGGTCTTTTACAAGTAATTGGTGTGGAACAAAAGCAGAATATTAAAGTCATGAATCGTGAGATGCTAAAAATAGGACTTACGGGAAGTATCGCTGGAGCAGTTTTAGGAGGAATGTTTATATGGGGTATTATGCCATTGTTATTAGAAAAAATGTATGCAGAGAATACATGGAAATTAGAAAGAATGGTTTTCTTTCAACCCAAACTTCTTATCCTAGCGATTGTTCTTGTGATTTTCACGTTGGGAGTGGCAGTGGAATGTCTGAAAAGAAAAATGAGGAAATTAAGTCCGTTGGAGTGTATGAAATATACGGAGGCGGTCACTTATCATAAAAGCAGGAAGAAACCGAAGATAAAGAAATTCCGCTATTGGGGAAAACATCCTGAAATTTATCTTGCAAAGAGATATTTATTTCGGAATAAAAAAACATTTGGGATAACAAGTTTGTCATTATGGCTTGGGTGCGAATTGGCATTATGTTCTGCGGTAATTGTGAATGGAGTGGATTTACAGAATTATTATAGTAAAGAGCCGGACTTCCAAATAGGAATTACAGAGGAAGCTTGCAATTATTTAATTGAATCATCACCGGACACAAAGAATATGAAGTTTTTTCCGAAGTCCCTTATGAATGATATTGAAACGACCATAGGAAACGAACTTCATTCAGTAGAAAATATTAAAGGATTTTATCCGATTGTCGGAAAAAATGGCAAGGAGAATATAAAGATTCTAATCAATGGAGATAAAATATCCACGGTAATTCAGACAGTCAGTATCGGGGAGCAGGAAGAACTAAAAGACTTTATTCAGAAAAATGATAAGCTAGTAAATTGGGAGCAGTTTCAAAATAATCATGGAACAATCGTGCTACATGATCATAGGATGTCAGATTATATAGCAGGAGAAGTGCAGGATTATATAGGAACAGAGATGGAATTTTATGATCTGGTTCCGGTTGGTACGGAAATGAGCAGTTTAGTTCCTGAGAAATTAGTAAATTGTGGTTATCTGGATATAACAGAGGATGATTTCCCAGAGATGAAATTGTGCTGGGATGGTAAAAATATAAATATCCTATTGGTAACAGAGACTACATATGATTGGCTGGTAGAAAAATTAACACCACAAATTTTTGAAATACAATTTAATGTTGACAAAAATCAGGAGTCAGTTATCCGAGAAAGACTGAATCAGATGATTCGCAATTATAATATGGAATTTCAATCAAAATATGGACACGCTGATAAATTGAACTTGTTTTATTTAGATTCTAAATCAGAACGTCTGCTAAAGGAGCAGAACTATATTCAGACAAGTAGATGGCTGCTTATGAGTATTAGTGGAATTTTAATATTTATAGGAATTATGAATTTCGCAAATACAAGAATATCGGATATTATGCTTCGGCAATGGGAGTGTAAAATCCTGGAACGTGTAGGGATGACAAAAAAACAAGAATATCGAATGTTTGTAACAGAGGGTCTTTTCTATTGGTTACTGTTATGTGGATTGCTTATGAGTTTTGGAAATTTAGGGATTGGTATCATGCAGTGGTATATGAAAATGCAGATTTCCTATTTCGCTTTCCGCTATCCGGTAAAAGAAATGATTGCGTTGATGGTACTTTTATTATTGTTCAGCATTATTTTTCCAGGAATTATTTATAAAAAACTAAAAAAGAAAGGGAAGTGAGGATATGAAGCAGATTTTAATTGTCGAGGACGACAGTTTTTTGAATA
>ERZ778511.1311-NODE-1311-length-17654-cov-4.592590_pt1 | contig 17654 bp, 30 predicted proteins | sample MGYA00510347_ERZ778511 | MGnify/ENA primary metagenome ERZ778511 (study PRJEB29527, sample SAMN07138967) | mouse gut metagenome | material: feces | host: mouse | place: China:Nanjing | collected 2016-01-25 ...
CTTTTTGATCTCCTTATCAACCGTATCAAAAACAGTCACTTTCTTACCATCCACAACTTCCTTTACCCGTTTTCCGTCTTTATCTTTCTGTGGCACTTTCGCTTTTACCGTAACCATCTCATAGCTATCTTTTTCACGAACTGCCAACGCGATCATATGCTCAGCGATCTTGCGGATCTCTTTCGCTTTCGCTTCCGTTGTAACAATTTTTCCGTGATAAAGGAGATTTGTCACCTGGTTACGAAGCAGAGCTTTTCTCTGGCTGGAAGTTCTTCCAAGCTTTCTATAACCTGCCATTTCTATGTCCTCCTTGCTTATTCTTCACTCGACTTCAAAGATAATCCCAGTTCTTTTAATTTAGCCAGCACCTCTTCTAACGATTTGCGTCCTAAATTACGAACTTTCATCATATCATCCGCTGTCTTATTGGTGAGTTCTTCCACCGTATTGATCCCTGCCCTCTTCAGGCAATTAAAGGAGCGGACGGACAACTCAAGCTCATCAATATTGAGTTCAAGCACCTTTACGGTTTCGTCCTCTTCCTTCTCAACAATGATCTCCGCCATCTTCGCTTTTTCTGACAAGTCAATAAATGTATTCAAATGTTCACTCATGACTTTTGCCGCCAGGCTGACTGCCTCATCCGGCTCCAGCGTCCCATTTGTATATACATCCAGTGTGAGCTTATCAAAATCCGTGATCTGGCCGACACGCGTGTTTTCAACTGCAATATTTACCCGCTCGATCGGAGTAAAAATGGAATCAATCGGAATGACGTCGATCGCCATTTCTTCCCTCTTGTTCTTTTCCGAACTCACATAGCCACGGCCGTTTACAACGGTCATTTCTATATAGAGTTTACAGTCAACTCCACCGTTCAATGTCGCGATGACCTGATCCTTGTTGACAATCTCCAAATCGGGGTCACATTTGATATCTGCTGCTGTAACAATCCCTTCACCGCTTGCATCGATATACATCGTCTTCGTCTCATTCAGGTCAGCGCTGTCATTTTTGATCGCCAGACTTTTGATATTCATGACGATCTCCGTAACATCTTCTTTTACACCCGGAATGGCACTGAATTCGTGAACAACGCCGTCAATCTTTATATGGCTGACTGCGGTTCCCGGCAAGGATGAAAGCATTATCCGTCTCAAAGAATTACCCAAAGTTGTTCCGTATCCTCTTTCAAGTGGTTCTACTACAAAACGACCATATTTTTTATCTTCCGAAATCTCATCAATTTCAATTCTTGGCTTTTCAAACTCAAACACTCTAGAACCCTCCTTTTGGGCTACCATGATTACTTGGAGTACAACTCGACGATCAGCACTTCATTTACCGGCACATCAATCTCCGCTCTCGTCGGGATCTGTGTTACCGTTCCCTTGAGTGATTCATGATCTGCCTCTAACCATGCCGGAACCATGCGCGAACCAGTCACCTCCAAGATGTCCTTATAGCGCTGTGCCCCTTTGAATTTTTCCTTGATTTCGACCACATCACCAGCTTTTAACTGATAAGATGGGATATTGACAGCTTTTCCGTTTACAAGCACATGCTTGTGGTCAACGATCTGTCTAGCCTCTTTTCTCGTCCTGCCATATCCGAGACGGAACATGACATTGTCAAGTCTCAGTTCAAGAAGGATCATCAGGTTTTCACCTGTCGTACCATATTTCAATTTCTGAGCCTTCGTAAAGTAATTACGGAAAGGCTTCTCAAGTACACCGTATATAAACTTCGCTTTCTGCTTTTCTTTCAACTGCATGCCGTACTCGCTCAGTTTTCTTCCCGTTCTCGCATTTCTCTTCGATTTTTTATCAATCCCGAGATAAACCGGATCCAAATCAAGCGACCTACATCTTTTCAAAACAGGCGTCATATCTCTAGCCATTATAATACCTCCTAATCAATTAAACTCTTCTACGTTTCGGTGGTCTGCAGCCATTGTGTGGAACAGGTGTAACGTCCTGGATACTCGTTACCTCGATCCCGCATGCCTGAATGGCACGAATAGCAGCTTCCCTGCCTGATCCCGGTCCCTTTACCATTACCTCTACCGACCTCAAACCGTGCGGCAAAGCAGCTTTCGCAGCCGTCTCCGCTGCCATCTGCGCAGCATACGGCGTGGATTTTCTCGAACCCCTGAACCCAAGTCCGCCTGCACTTGCCCATGATATCGCATTTCCCTGCATATCGGTCAGTGTTACGATTGTATTATTAAAAGATGACTGAATGTGCGCTTGTCCTCGGTCAATATTTTTCTTGACACGCTTTTTTGTCACTTTTTTTGCAACTTTCTTAGCCATTGACAAAACCTCCTAAATTATTTCCTTAATTTGAAACTCCACAGAATTCCTATTTCTTCTTATTTGCTACGGTACGTTTCGGACCTTTTCTCGTTCTGGCATTTGTTTTCGTCTTCTGCCCGCGAACCGGAAGGCCTTTTCTGTGACGGATTCCCCTGTAGCATCCGATTTCCTGCAGTCTTTTGATGTTCAAGGCAACTTCCCTGCGGAGATCACCCTCTACTACCTGTGTTCTGTCAATAACGTCACGGATTTTCGCAACATCATCGTCGGTCAAATCCTTACAACGAATGTCAGGATCTACGTTCGCCTCGCTCAAGATACGTCTTGAACTGGAAACGCCGATACCGTAAATATAAGTAAGACCTATCTCTACACGTTTTTCTCTTGGTAAATCTACACCACTGATACGAGCCATGTGTACTTTACACCTCCATTAGAATTTTAAAAATAAATAGTTTCGGGGAAGGAGCATAGCTTCCCGTTCGGAATGCTGCCGCTCAGAATCCGTAAAAGGGTTTCGGCGAAGCACTCGTTAGCCGCTTTAAATCATGACTGAAACGCAGCCATCGTTCCAGACACCGCAGATCAGAACCATCAACATTTTCTGTACTATACTTTTAATATAGAAGAAACTGTCCCATGGAGAACACCGCGCTGCCACCGCCATGATATCACAACTTCCCATAATGACGGAATGAGAAGTCTGTAACACAGAAAGCAAGACTTATATAAGCACGAAAAGAACCTAAAGTTTCCTTTAGGTCTCTCTGATATATTCTTAGCCCTGTCTTTGCTTGTGTTTCGGGTTTTCGCAGATCACTCTGATACGACCCTTTCTTTTAATGATTTTGCATTTCTCGCAAATTGGTTTTACTGATGATCTGACTTTCACAGTAATAACCTCCTTTCACATGATCGACATGTTATCTTCGAACCCGCTAAAAAAGGCACATTGCTTCTCTACTTCGGCCTTGTTTTTGCAAAAGTCCATTTACGAGTATACCACAAACAGGGGGAGAATGCAAGAACTTTTTTCCAGTTTTGGTGAGAAATTGTGGATCAGATTTTTTCATATCACCGTAATCTTCTTCCTCTTCGCCGCCTTCATCTTCCTCACAAACTTCCCGCTTTTCACCACCGCGCACCCCCACTTCTTCTTCGTAAACGTCCGGCGGATCCAACTAGATCTCACTTTCGCTTTTGTCGTCTTTAGCGTCTGAAAATCCTCCAATTTCGTAAGCATGGATATATCGATCTTTTTGTCCTTCGTAAAATAATAAAACGTCTGGATCTGATTCTTTTTCGGAAATATCACCTTACAATTCTGCCCCCTTTCCGGCAGATAATAATAATAACACGAATACGACTGGTAATACCCATTGTCCTCATAATCGTCACTTTCGCGATATACCACGCTGCCATACCTCTGCCCGTTCTTCCCTTCACCGGAATAAAGCTTCAACGTTTTCAATTTCTGATTGCCCCGCAGATCCAGCCTCCCCGGCAGAATATGTCCGAGTTCCAGTTCTTTCAATTTCTTATTCTTCGAGAGACGCAACGACGACAAACGGCGGTTACTGCCGTCCGGCAGGATCACCCGGAGCACCTGAAGGTCCGGCATTTCCTCCATATTGAGTTGATCCGTGAAAATATTCTGCAGATGGATATAGGTCATTTGCGAGACAGGAAAAGACTGGCGGATATTGTCATAGTTTTTCTGGCCAAATTTTGAAAACGCAGGATCCGTACATCCCACCCATATCTTTTTCAGTTTAGCGTTACTTTGAAACGACCCGGAGAGCATTTCATATTTGATCGCTCTGACTTCCTCTAAATTAAAGAAATATTCAATCCCTGTTACATCGAGAATCTTTTCCGGAACAGTGTCATTCCAGATATCTTCCCGATAATCATAGCGTAATTCCAATGTAAATTTGTCTTTCGATAAAACCTCATTTCCCTCTGCCCCCTGATACTTCATATCCAAATACCAGCCTTTTGTCAGTCCGCTACCGTTGCAAAATTCCACATAATATATTTTCTCCCGTTCTTGCGCTGTTAAAATACCATCCTTGTTTGTATCGACATATCTTGCCAGCTGCATCCGAAACCGTTCATCTGGAAAATGTGCGGCGTCCAATAGCACATCCTGCATATACTCCGGTTTGACTTCCGCCTGAACACATCCGCCCTTTCCTGGGATAAGCAGAACTATGGTGAAACAGTAGAAAATGATCCCCAATATTTTCAATGTAAGCTTTCTCATACCCATCCTCCCTTTCCAGCCTGTAGCATAAGTGGACTTTGATTATGTTTTCATTATATCTCACACTATCGGAGTAGTCAATAGGTAACGCTCTTTTTCCTGTACTAATCCATCCAAAGCTTGACCTTCCGTTCATATAAAATATCATACTTTTATTTGGCAATATTGCCTCCACTCTTTCTTTATCCCCTCGATGGCATCATTTTTCGCTTTCGTATTTGATTTCAAATCCTTCGCATTGCTCTTTTTGATGCCTTTTTCCGCACAATCAACCCCTTTTTCCAGCCATTTTCTAACCTGCTCTGCCATTGTTTTGGGAACCTTACAGTTCTTAGTAAGAAATCCCCTCTGCTTTTTCCGTAATTCCTTTAACTGGACATTCGATAATTTCTTATTTTCGCTAATCTCCACTTCACTTACTTCTGCTTTTTTCTGCACCGCTCTCCGCTTTACCTGAATACCAGCTTCCCTATACAACTCAATTGCCGTATCAAATCCCGTGTCATTGCTTACAATGGTAAAGGATTCCTCCTCATTTTCTTTCGCCAGCACCGCAACCATCGCTACGATCTGAAAATCCAGGGCATTCACTTTTCCACACTGACACTTTCTCAGGACGATATGCTCCGAAAAGTGATCGAACAGAAGAGCAACTTCATCATAATTGAGTTTTGGCGAATGGTTCGTATACATTATCATAATCTCGTCTTTTGCATTTGTAATCCCTTCCTCTTCCGTTATCAGCGCCTCCAACCACGTATTTCCCACATTCTCCGTATCGATTAAGTATATCATATATTTTTCCCCCTGTTCTATATCCCGGCAGCACACTACATTTTACCATCCCCGCCCACCAAAAAACACAGGCGCCCCATCTCCCCGCTGCACGCCTGTGTCCCAGTCTCGTACCATTCTGTTATTATTTATCTCGCCAAACGATACGTCCTTTTGTAAGGTCATACGGAGACAGTTCGAGCGTTACCTTGTCGCCCGGCAGGATACGAATGAAATTCATTCTCAACTTGCCGCTGATGTGGGCCAACACTTTATGTCCGTTTTCCAGTTCTACCTGGAACATGGCGTTTGGCAGCTTCTCAACAACTGTTCCCTCAATTTCAATAACATCTGCTTTTGACATATACAACTCTCCTCTTTTTAATAAAGCGATAAAATCTCCGGTTCCCCCTCGGTAATCAGAATCGTGTTTTCATAATGTGCCGACTTCGAACCGTCCCGCGTCACCACGGTCCAGTCATCCTCTAAGATCCAGATCTTCCAGTCTCCGGCGTTTACCATCGGTTCAATGGCGAGCGTCATACCCGGCCGGAGCTTCGGGCCCCTTCCCACCGGTTTGTAGTTCGGGATCTGCGGCTCCTCGTGTAACTGGGCGCCGACGCCGTGGCCGACGAGGTCCCGGACAACGGAAAATCCGTTCTTTTCCACAAACTTCTGGATGGAAGCGGATATGTCGTGCAGATGGTTTCCGGCATAGGCGTTCTTGATGCCCTCGTAGAAACTCAGCCGCGTGATCTCGATCAACCGCTTCGCCTCGTCGCTGATCGTCCCCACGCCATACGTTCTGGCGGCGTCGGAATGATAGCCTTCGTAAATGACGCCGGCATCCAGGCTGACGATGTCGCCTTCCTCTAATTTGCGGGAATCGGTCGGTATCCCGTGAACGACCTCATCATTCACCGAAACACAGATCGAAGCCGGATAGCCTTCATAATTCAGAAATGAGGGGATACATCCCGCCTTGCGGATCAGTTCCTCCCCTTTCCGGTCAATGTCAAGTGTCGTAATGCCGGGCGCGATGATCTCTTCCAGTCTGTCGTGCACGTCAGCCAGTATCTTTCCCGCTTCCCGCATCCGTGAAATCTCACGTTCTGATTTGATTGTTATAGCCATTGTCAGCCTCCTACTTATCCAGAAGCTTCACGATCTCGTCAAATACGACTTCCAAATCCTGTGTACCGTCCACTTCCTGTAAAATGCCCTCTTTTGTGTAGTAATCGATCAACGGCTGTGTCTGCGTATGATACACTTCCAGACGCTGCTTTACGGTCTCCGGCTTATCGTCGTCACGCAGGATCAGTTCGCCGCCGCACGCATCGCACACGCCCTCAGCCTTAGTCGGGTTATATTTAATATGATATGTTCCGCCGCACGAAACGCATGCGCGTCTGCCCGACATCCTGTTAATGATACTCTCATCCGGCACTTCCACATTGATGGCGTAATCCATTTTTTCGCCGATCTTCGCCAACGCCCCGGTCAGGGCCTCGGCCTGCGGGATCGTACGCGGAAAGCCGTCCAGAACATATCCTTTCTTCGCGTCATCCTGAGCCAATCGGTCTACGACAAGGTCAACCACCAGTTCATCCGGAACCAACAGTCCCTGATCCATATATGTCTTGGCCTTCTGTCCGAGCTCGGTGTTCTCTTTGATGTTGGCACGGAAAATATCCCCCGTGGAAATATGGGGAATCCCGTATTTTTCAGAAATCTTCTTTGCCTGCGTCCCTTTTCCGGCACCAGGCGCGCCTAACATGACAATTTTCATAAGATAATCTCCTTTCACACACGCAAAAACGGCCCGGTGCAGAAGTTCCATCTGCACCGCCGGCCATTTTTACTTATTCTCCCAAAAATCCTTTGTAATTGCGGACTAACAGCTGGGACTCCAACTGCTTCAACGTCTCGATCACGACGCCGACGATAATGATGAGCGACGTACCCGTAAAGGACACGCTCGCGCCAAATACTCCCGCAAAAATGATCGGAAGTACACACACGACTACCATCGCCACGGCACCGATGAAAATAATGCTGTTCAGCACATTTGTCAGATAATCCGTCGTCGGTTTTCCCGGACGGATACCCGGAATAAATCCACCCTGCTTTTTCATGTTATTTGCAATCTCAAGCGGATTGAACGTAACCGAAGTATAGAAATACGCAAAGAAGATCACAAGTCCAATGTATACGAGCAATCCCAACGTATATTTAAATTCGCCCCAGGACGAAATGTTGCACCATTTGCTCTGGTCACAAATCTTGATCAGCTTCTGCACCAGGGACGCACCGTCACCCGACGCTGGCTGTAATCCGGCAAATCCAGCGATCACAACCGGAAGCTGCAGCATGGAACTGGCAAAGATCACAGGAATGACGCCGGCCGTATTGACCTTGAGCGGAATATGGCTTGACTGTCCGCCAAACATTTTCCTTCCCTGCATTTTCTTTGCGTACTGAACCGGGATCTTCCTCTCCGCATCCTGAAGCCATACGATAAATACAAACATCGCGATGATAATAGCAAGGATGATCGCCGCCGCAAGCACCGCATTGGTGATATTTCCTGCGCCGCCCACAAACTGGTTGTAAAGGGCGATCAGGTCACTTGGGATACGGGCCACAATGTTGATCAAAAGGATGACGGAAATACCGTTACCGATTCCCTTTTCCGTGATCTGCTCACCGAGCCACATCAGGAACGCGGAGCCGGCCGTCAGCGCTACGACCGCAACGATGAGCGGTGTATAACCTGCTTCGGTAAAGAAGTTCTGGTTACGGAAGCCGATGATGATCGCTACGCCTTCAATGATCGCCAGCACGATCGACAAATATCTCGTGTACTCATTGAGTTTCTTTCTGCCATCCTCGCCGTCTTTCTGCATTTCCTCAAGCTTCGGAATCGCAATCGTAAGCAGCTGGATAATAATGGATGACGTAATGTAAGGCGTGATGTTCAACGCGAAAATTGACATTCTCGTAAAGGAACCACCGGTCATGACATCCAAAAAGCCAAGTGCCTGATTGTTATTCAGAAATTCCTGGATAACATTCGTATTGACACCCGGGATCGGAATATTACATCCGATGCGGACAACAATGAGTCCCATAAATACAAACAACAATTTGTTACGGATCTCTTTTGTCTTAAACGCATTTCTTATCGTTTCAAGCATTAGATCACCTCAGCTTTTCCACCAACTGCCTGAATCTTTTCTGCTGCACTCTTACTGAAGGCATTTACTTTCACATCAAGCTTTTTGGTTAATTCTCCATTTCCAAGAATTTTAACTCCATCCTTTGGATTTTTGATAATTCCCTTGTCCATCAGGGTCTCTACTGTTACTTCAGCACCATCCTCAAAAACATTGAGGCGGTCAAGTCCGATTGCAACAATTTCTTTACTATTTATATTCGTAAAACCTCTCTTCGGCAGTCTTCTGTACAATGGCAGCTGACCACCTTCGAAACCAGGACGCGGTGCACCGGAACGAGCTTTCTGTCCCTTGTGACCTTTGCCTGCCGTTTTACCATTTCCTGAACCATGTCCACGGCCGCGTCTGAACGCATTACTGTGTTTGGAACCGGCTGCAGGCTTTAACTCTGATAAATTCATGGTTTGGCACCTCCTATTAGATTTCTTCTACCTTTACTAAGTGTCTCACTTGCTGGATCATTCCCCGTACGGCACCGTTGTCAGGCATCTCAACTGTTTTGTTCAGTTTCCTCAGTCCCAGAGCCTCCACCGTTTTACGATGCTTGGGAATGGCACCAATCGTAGACTTCACTAACGTAATTTTTAATTTATTCGCCATGATCCGATACCTCCTATCCTAAAATCTCTTCCACGGAGAGTCCGCGAAGCCTTGCAACTTCCTCCGGCGTCTTCAGTTCATTCAGACCGGCGATCGTGGCAAGCACAACGTTCTGCTTATTACGTGATCCGAGAGACTTTGTACGGATATTTTTGTATCCTGCAAGCTCCAGTACGGAACGAGCCGGGCCGCCGGCGATGATTCCGGTACCTTCCGGAGACTTCTTCATCAGCACCTGCGCGCTGCCGAATTTTCCGGTATAATCATGCGGGATGCTTCCATTCTCATCCACTGGTACTTCAATGAGCTTTTTCATCGCATCTTCTTTCCCTTTGCGGATCGCTTCCGGGATTTCCGTAGCTTTTCCTAAACCTGCACCAACATGTCCGTTGCCGTCGCCGACTACCACCAACGCGGTAAAACGGAAATTACGGCCGCCTTTCACAACCTTGGTTACACGTTTAATTGATACTACTTTATCTTCCAATTCAAACTGACTAGCATCAATAATTTCACGTTTCATGAGTTTTCCTCCTTGCTTAGAATTGAAGACCAGCTTCTCTTGCTGCCTCTGCCAATGCTTTTACTTTACCCTGATAAATATAACCGCCGCGGTCGAATACGACTTCATTGATGCCATTATCCAATGCTTTTTTCGCAATGACTGTACCAAGTTTTGCAGCAGCTTCCACATTATTCGTCTTATCCAATCCTTCCTTCACATCTGCCTGAAGAGTAGATGCGGAAACGATCGTATTTCCAGCAACATCATCAATAACCTGCGCGTACATATGATTGTTGCTGCGGAACACTGCCAGACGTGGTCTCTCAGGAGTTCCTGACAAACGGCTACGTAATCTTCTGTGTTTATTTTTGCGAACGTCGCTTCTATTTGCTTTACTAACCATTCTTATTTACTCCTTTCTTATTTCTTACCAGTCTTACCAACTTTACGCCGGATCACTTCGTCAGAGTATTTGATTCCTTTGCCCTTATACGGCTCCGGTTTTCTCTTCTCCCTGATCTCAGCGGCGTATTGGCCAACCTTCTCTTTATCTATTCCCTTAACGATAATCTTGTTCTGACCATCTACCGTAACTTCCAATCCTTCCGGATCTTCCATCTCTACCGGATGTGAATAACCAAGAGATAATACCAGTTTCTTTCCCTGCTTCGCAGCTCTGTATCCAACGCCGTTTACCTCAAGCTCTTTTGTATATCCCTCGGTCACGCCAACGATCATGTTGTAAATAAGCGTTCTGGTCAGACCATGAAGTGATTTCATTTTTTTCAGGTCATTCGGGCGGGTCACTTTAATCTCCTCGCCGTCTTTTTCAATATTCATTTCCGCAGGAAGCACTCTCTCGAGAGTCCCCTTCGGTCCTTTTACTGTCACCTTATTATTTTCTGCAATATCCACAGTTACACCTGCGGGTACCGCGATAGGCATTCTTCCAATTCGTGACATTTTGCCGTACCTCCTATATTTTATGGGGTTGATTAGTTACCTGCTATCCCATTCGGCAGTAAAACTGCCTCATGTATCCGCTCGCTTTGCTCGCATAGAATTTACGCAGTAAATTCCATATGGCCTGATGCAATCAGGACATTCTACCACACGAACGCCAGCACTTCGCCGCCGACATTCATTTTCCTTGCTTCCTTGTCCGTGAGCACACCCTTGTTCGTGGAAACAATGGCGATGCCAAGTCCGCCGAGAACTTTCGGAAGTTCGTTTGCGTTGGCATATACACGGAGTCCTGGTTTAGAGATCCTCTTCAAACCAGAAATGATCTTTTCATTTTTGTCCTTGCCATATTTCAATGTGATGTGGATTGCCTTGAATCCATCAACATCAATCAACTCAAAGTTTTTGATATACCCTTCCTTCAAAAGAATTTCTGCGATCGCAGTTTTCATTTTTGAAGCAGGAACATCAACGGTATCATGTTTCGCAGTATTTGCGTTACGGATTCTTGTAAGCATATCTGCAATAGGATCACTCATTGTCATTTGATTTTCCTCCTTACCAACTGGCTTTCTTAACACCCGGGATCTGACCTTTATATGCTAACTCACGGAAGCAGATTCTGCAAATTCCGTATTTTCTCAAGTAAGCATGAGGACGACCACAGATTTTACAACGGCTGTACTCTCTCGTGGAGAACTTTGCCGGACGCTGCTGCTTAATCTTCAAAGACTTTTTAGCCATGAAAAACCCTCCTAACTATTTCTTGAACGGCATACCAAACTGTGCCAACAATTCACGTGCTTCTTCGTCCGTATGGGCAGTTGTTACAAAGATAATGTCCATTCCTCTTACTTTGTCTACCTTGTCATACTCGATCTCCGGGAAAATCAACTGCTCTTTAATTCCGAGCGCATAGTTGCCACGGCCGTCAAACGCGTTTGGATTCACGCCTCTGAAATCACGGACACGCGGAAGCGCCAGATTGACCAGACGGTCAACGAACTCATACATCTTCTCCCCGCGGAGCGTCACTTTGCAGCCGATCGGCTGGCCTTCACGAAGCTTGAAGTTTGCGACAGACTTTTTCGCCCTGGTAACGACAGCCTTCTGTCCTGTAATGATCTCAAGGTCGCTGATCGCAGTATCCAGCACCTTTGAATTTTCCTTTGCTTCACCAACGCCCATGTTGATCACAACTTTCTCGAGCTTTGGTACTTGCATTACATTTCCATATTCAAATTTTTTCTGCATACTAGGAACGATCTCGTTCAAGTATGTTTCTTTTAATCTACTCACCTAAAGTACCTCCTCTCTCCATTAATCAATCACTGCACCGGTAGCTTTTGCATAACGGACTTTTGCTTTTCCGTCCTCGGTCTTAAATCCAATCCTCGTAACCTTCCCATCCACTACATACATTACGTTGGAAATATCAAATGCTGCTTCCTCTTCGACAATTCCGCCTTTGGTATTAGACTGGTTCGGCTTCACATGCTTTTTCACCTTGTTTACGCCTTCTACCCTGACTTTTCCATCCTTTACTTCCAGGACTTTTCCTTCTTTACCTTTATCTACACCGGCAATAACCCGAACGGTATCACCTTTCTTTATTTTTGATGTTGCCACTTCAGGAACACCTCCTTATAATACTTCTGGAGCCAGAGAAACAATCTTCATAAACTGTTTGTCTCTCAGCTCTCTAGCTACAGGTCCAAAAATACGGGTTCCCCTCGGGGTCTTGTCATCTTTAATGATAACTGCCGCATTTTCATCAAAACGAATATAGGAACCGTCCGGACGACGGATCTCTTTTACTGTACGAACAACAACAGCTTTTACTACATCTCCTTTTTTAACAACTCCGCCTGGTGTTGCATCTTTGACCGTAGCAACGATGATATCGCCGACTGCTGCATATCTCCTGACAGAACCTCCGAGAACACGGATGCAGAGTAATTCTTTGGCACCTGTGTTATCAGCAACTTTCAGTCTCGTTTCCTGCTGTACCATATTAACCTCCATTCTCGCCTTCGCAAAAGCGATCACTTTGCTTTTTCGATGATCTCCACAAGACGCCATCTCTTGTCTTTCGACAACGGCCTTGTTTCCATTACCTTTACTCTGTCACCAATGTTGCATTCATTCTGCTCGTCATGAGCTTTCAATTTATAAGTTCTTTTCACAATCTTTCCATAAAGCGGATGTTTCACGTTGTCAACAACTGCTACAACGACCGTCTTATCCATCTTGTTACTTACAACCTTACCTGTACGAGTCTTTCTAAGATTTCTTTCCACAACAAAATCCTCCTTTCTTCGCCGATCTAGTTAGCGGCCTTACGTTCCATAGACATCGCCGTCTGAATACGGGCTATGTTCCGTCTAACTTCTTTGATTCTGCTTGTATTGTCAAGTTGGTTTGTTGCGTTCTGGAATCTCAAATTGAACAATTCCTTCTTAGCAGCTACTAACTCGTCATTTAATTCCGCAAGTGATTTGCCTTTCAAACCATCTAAAAATTCTCTACTCTTCACTGCCCGCACCTCCTTCTAAGTCTGCGCGTGAAACGATCTTGCATTTTACCGGCAGCTTATGTGTGGCAAGGCGAAGCGCCTCTCTCGCTACCTCTTCCGATACGCCGGCGATCTCGAACATAACGCGCCCCGGCTTTACTACTGCAACCCAATATTCCAACGCACCTTTACCTTTACCCATTCGAGTTTCGGCTGGTGTCTTCGTAACCGGTTTGTCTGGGAAAATCTTGATCCATACTTTACCGCCACGCTTGATATAACGGGTCATGGCAACACGGGCTGCCTCTATCTGATTGGACTTGATCCAGGCCGGCTCTGTCGCGACGATACCAAACTCACCGTATGTGATCTTGTTTCCGCGTGTAGCCTTGCCTCTCATAGAACCACGAAACTGTTTACGACGTTTTACTCTCTTAGGCATTAACATTATTTATCGCTCCCTTCCTTAGCACTGGCTTTCGCTGGTGAATTGTCTTTAGACGATTTTTCACCTTTGGTTGGAAGTACTTCTCCATGATAGATCCATGTCTTCACACCGATCTTACCATACGTGGTATTTGCTTCTGCAAATCCGTAGTCAATGTCCGCACGCAGCGTCTGAAGCGGGATATTTCCCTCGCTGTAGAACTCCGTACGAGCCATATCCGCACCGCCGAGACGTCCGGAACATGCGGTTTTGATACCCTGCGCGCCGGCTTTCATCGCCCTGCCCATGCAGGATTTCATCGCGCGGCGGAAGGAAATACGGTTTTCTAACTGCTGTGCGATATTCTCAGCTACAAGCTGCGCATCGCTGTCCGGTTTTTTCACTTCCTTAATATCAACAAGGATCTTCTTCTCCGAAAACTTAACGAGTTCGCCTTTCAGCTTCTCAATCTCCGCGCCGCCTTTTCCGATCACTACACCAGGCTTCGCTGTATATACGATCACTTTAATGCGTTCGCTCGTTCTCTCGATCTCGATTTTGGAAACACCTGCGTGATACAGTTTTTTCTTCAAGAACTCACGAATTTTATAATCTTCTACAAGATTATCAGCAAAATCTTCCGGTTCCGCAAACCATCTGGACTCCCAGTCTTTGATAATGCCGACTCTTAAACCATGAGGATTAACTTTTTGTCCCATTGTTTTCTCCTTTCACTATCTCTCATTCAAGATCACTGTAATATGGCTCATTCTCTTCTCAATGCGGTAAGCCGTACCACGAGCTCTTGGGCGAATTCTCTTCATCGTCGTTGCCTTATTTGCAAAGCACTCTTCGACATAGAGAGTTTCCGGATCCATTCCATTATTATTTTCAGCATTTGCAATTGCAGATTTTAACAGTTTCTCAACTACAGATGACGCATACCTTGGATTGTAGGCCAATATACCGAGCGCGGTCTGAACATCCTTGCCGCGAATGGCATCCAGTACGAATGCCGCTTTCTGAGCGGATATTCTGGCGTATGACAGCTTGGCAGATGGTCTGGTATCTTTATTTTGGTTTCTTTCTTTCTTAATCTGTGATCTATGTCCTTTAGCCACGGATGAAACCTCCTTTCAAAATTACATCAATTTTGGTGTGAGCCGCTTATTCCTTCACTCTAGCGGCCTTTCTTTTCATCTTTACCATGTCCACGGTAAGTTCTTGTCGAAACAAACTCTCCGAGCTTGTGTCCTACCATATCCTCGGTAATATATACAGGCACATGTTTTCTTCCGTCATGAACCGCGATGGTATGGCCTACCATACTCGGGAAGATCGTCGAACGACGTGACCATGTTTTGATTACTTGTTTATCTCCACTTTCGTTCATGGCATCAATTTTCTTCAGCAGATGCGCATCAGCGAATGGGCCTTTTTTTAATGAACGAGCCATTCATTTACCTCCTTTTATTTGGGAAAAGCCTACTTCGCAAGTGCTTTTCCGTCTCTCCTACGAACGATCATCTTATTTGACTGTTTGTTTTTCTTTCTCGTCTTCAGACCAAGAGCAGGCTTGCCCCACGGTGTACACGGACCTGGACGTCCGATTCCGGTCTTACCTTCACCACCGCCGTGCGGATGGTCATTCGGGTTCATAACCGAACCGCGGACCGTAGGACGGATACCCATATGACGTTTACGTCCCGCCTTACCGATATTGATCAGGTTATGCTCTGCATTTCCGACCTGTCCAATCGTAGCGCGGCACACGATCGGCACCATTCTCATCTCACCGGAAGGCATACGGAGTGTCGCGTATTTTCCTTCTTTCGCCATAAGCTGCGCGCTGTTTCCAGCCGAACGGACAAACTGTCCGCCATGTCCCGGATGAAGCTCTACATTGTGTACAAGCGTACCAACCGGAATATCTTTCAGTTCCATGCAGTTTCCGACTCTGGCTTCTGCCGTCTCGCCATTCATTACCTGCTGTCCGACTTTTAAGCCGGCCGGTGCAAGAATATAAGCTTTTTCGCCGTCCGCATAGCAGATGAGCGCGATGTTTGCCGTTCTGTTCGGATCGTACTCAATACTTTTCACAACTGCTGGAATCCCATCTTTATTTCTCTTAAAATCAATGATCCTGTATTTTCTTCTGGAACCGCCTCCGCGGTGTCTCACTGTGATCTTACCCTGCGCGTTACGCCCTGCGTTTTTCTTCAGGGACACGGTAAGGGATTTCTCAGGAGTAGACTTTGTAATTTCCGCAAAGTCCGAACCTGTCATCTGTCTCCTGGAAGGTGTATATGGGTTAAATGTTTTAATTCCCATGAGTTACACTCCTTTCTATAATCCTTCAAATATTTCAATATCTGCGCTGTCCTCTGTCAACTGGACGATGGCTTTTTTCCTCTTCGCCGTCTTTCCTTTTGTCATACCACGTCTGCGTGTTTTTCCCTCGCAGTTCATCGTGTTAACCCTGGCAACCTTTGTCCCCGCGAACATTTTTTCTACCGCGTCCTTGATCTGGGACTTTGTTGCGTCCGTGTGTACATAGAATGTGTATTTTTTGTATTCCATTCCCGCCATCGACTTCTCGGTGATAACCGGTTCGGAAATAATGTCATAATATTTCAGATCTGCCATTATGCGTACACCTCCTCGATTGCTGCAATGGCACTCTTCGTCATGATCACATTGTCATACTTGAGAATGTCATATACATTGATGGAGTTTGCGAATACTCCCCTGGCCGTCGGAATGTTGCGGACGGAAAGTGTCACATTTCTGCCCTCCGTGTCTACGACAACCAGTGCTTTTTTCATATCAAGGCCGTCAAGAAGCGTCTGGATCGTCTTTGTCTTCGGAGCATCCATCTCCATTCCCTCTACGACGATCAGCTTGTTCTCACTTACCTTCGAAGATAACGCCGCCTTCAGCGCTGCCACTTTTTCTTTCTTATTCATTTTGAACGAATAATCTCTCGGCACCGGAGCGAATACCATTCCGCCGCCTTTCCACTGCGGAGCACGGATCGAACCCTGTCTTGCATGGCCGGTTCCTTTCTGCCTCCACGGTTTTCTTCCACCGCCTCGAACTTCGGAACGGGTTTTCGCTTTCTGTGTTCCCTGACGTTTGTTAGCGAGTTGCAACACAACTGCCATATGAACCAAATGCTCATTTACTGGTGCAGCAAAGATCGAATCGTTCAATTCCATCGTTCCTGTTTCTTTGCCTTCCATATTATAAACAGATACGCTTGCCATCTGTGTCATCCTCCTTTCCGAAAGTTATGCCTTTACGGATTCTTTAATGATTACGGTTGATTTCTTCGGCCCTGGTACAGCGCCTTTTACGAGAAGCAGATTGTCCTCTGCATCTACTCTTACGATCTCAAGGTTCTGGACCGTAACTCTTACTGCGCCCATCTGGCCAGGCATTTTCTTGCCCTTAAATACTTTGCTGGGATCCGATGCAGAACCATTGGAACCCGCATGTCTATGGAATTTGGAGCCGTGACCCATCGGTCCGCGGGACTGTCCGTGGCGCTTGATGGCACCCTGGAATCCTTTACCCTTGCTCGTGGCCGTTACGTCGATCTTGTCACCGGCTTCAAAGATATCTACTTTGATTTCCTGTCCTAATTCATACTCCTCTGCATTGTCAAACTTAAACTCTGTGAGGAATCTCTTATTCTCCACTCCTGCTTTTGCAAAGTGTCCCTGTTTCGGCTTGTTCACCAACTTCTCACGAATGTCGCCAAAACCAACCTGTACTGCGCTGTATCCGTCCGTCTCCTCATTTTTGATCTGAGTTACGAAAACCGGGCCAGCCTCGAGCACAGTAACTGGTGTCAAAACACCGTCTTCGTTGAAAATCTGTGTCATTCCAACTTTTTTCGCTACGATAGCTTTTTTCATCTTCTTTACCTCCTAAATTTCTACAGCGGATTGTTTTCATAATTGTCCGTTCCTTCTTATATAGAAGGCAACCTGGAGCAAAAAGCGGAAAGCAATCATCCTAGATGGTAACGCCTCGTTCTGAACCGGA
>ERZ778511.1318-NODE-1318-length-17554-cov-5.743871_pt1 | contig 17554 bp, 29 predicted proteins | sample MGYA00510347_ERZ778511 | MGnify/ENA primary metagenome ERZ778511 (study PRJEB29527, sample SAMN07138967) | mouse gut metagenome | material: feces | host: mouse | place: China:Nanjing | collected 2016-01-25 ...
ACCTCCAATTGATATAGTCACAGTTTCCTGTGCTACGCCAATTATACAGGTCCCTTTCTTTACTTTCGTGGAGTGGGGCTCCCTTCCGGCAGGGTGGGGCTAAAATTCCGTGCAGATGGAGCTGCTGGTCCGGTGTATGCAGTAAATGGCCTCCAGAGGCCGCTGCTGCCATTCCCGGGCCACGGGCAGGATCTTGCCCGTGATCCAGCTGCCCGAGCTATCTGAAACGGAAATGCCGTAAATATCCTGAATATGTGCCTCAATATCCCCGGTTGTCATGCCCTTGGCGTACATGGAAAGGATTTTTCCTCAATATACTGACTGATGCTCGTCTGGTTCTTTTTCAGCAGCTGGGGCTCAAATTCTCCCCATCGGTCTCAGGGGACCGACACTTCCACATCCCCAAAACTGGTATGCAGCCTCTTGCTACTGTGACCGTTGCGGCTGTTGTCGGTGGCCTTGTTCCTGTAGTCGTATTTGCTGTAGCCCATAAAGTGGCTCCGCTTTCTACTATATTGGAGTGATCTCCGGTTTCTGCCATGGCCGGAATCCATTACTATTACTGCGCTTTTGCAGTTTTGCTCATGGTTAATAATTGAATTTTTAGGTGCACCATCATGAAAAGTTTTTGCAGCCATTTTGGCGATACCGACTTTGTTCTCTACTGCGGCTTTTCCTGTTACTGCAAATGTGGCGGATGACCCAGACGATGGCATCGGCCTTTATTCCAGCGATTATCTTAATTCCTACAATGTTTTTGCTCAGAAGGGTGCGTCGTCCGGAAAACTGGATATCACCTATGTCGTCATAGCTCCTGCCAGGATGTCCAAAATTGGAGCCAGCAAAATTGAGATTTATCGAGATCTCAACACTTGCCTACTGTAATCTCCTGTTTAAAATTGAGAAAGGATTGGCAGACCTTTCTCCAGAAGAACGCTACGACCAGCGGCTGAAGCAGGCAAGGCCTGTTTTGGACGCTCTGTTGGCGTGGGCAAATACCAGAACCGCCGCGCCGAAATCCTCTTTGGGCAAGGCTCTGTCCTATCTCAAGGACCAATGGCCGTACCTGCTTCGGACGGCAGGCTGGAGCTAAGCAACAACCGGGCCGAGCGCAGCATATTCCTGGATGGTTTGGTCAAAAGCGGAGAGTTGATCCCGATACTCTATCAACGATGCCTCGTTCCGTTGGCTCAGGGTTGCGGCGACTTTGTACTGATTTAAGTAAATCTCCAGCATTTCATCCGGCATCTCACTAAACGCGGTATTTTCCTTTTTGCTTGTGGCTTCCGCTGATAGCTCCAGTGTATCAAACCGCTTTTTCAAGTCTTGTCCTTTTTCCTGTGCTGTCAAAAGATTTTCAGACAACCGCTGCAACGTGTCATTGACAGGCAACTGGACGAGCTTTTGACCCAGCGGCTTGCTCTGTTGAAAAATATTGTTCTGGTGAAAAAGATTAGCTAAATTTGATACATTCATAGCAAGCCCTCCAGCTATATTAGTATATCTACACCTTGCTGATAGCCGTCTAAAATGCTGGTATCAAAGGGGGTTCCCCAGTCCCAGCTTGGATCGTGTTGGTGGACGTATTCGCCCAGCCGGGTGGCCTCACTGTGGAATATTTCATTCAGTGTCCATGACGCGCTCATCCGTTTTTCCGGCGCAAGGGACATTGTATAATTACGAATGACCGCGCTGATGTCCTCGCCGTCACTTACCCCATAGCCATTCTTCATGTGGTCGAGTGCAATTTGTTTGACCTGCCGCACAACGCCCTCGTCCACGGGAACGATCTTCCGATAATCCCCCGCATCGTTCAGACTCATGCCGGGTGTACCGTAGGGGTTCACATGGGGCTTGCCCTGCTGCTTCTGGGTCAGCTCGCCAATGCGCTGCTGCTGTCGGCTCTGTACCATCTGTGTGATCGTCATAAAATCGCCTCCTTGTGCGGTTGTCAATCTTTTTGAATTTCTACAAACTCTTTATTATACATTCGACATATTCAGCGAAAAGGTAAACATCGACATATGCAAAATCATATCTTCATTGTGTACGGGATGTGATTGCTGAAATACTTAGCCATCAGCATCGGAACGTCCTCTGGCTGTCACACCACAGGCTAATGTTTGGACGGGCAGATTAAAACAGAGGGAGTTTACCGCAATGATGCAGATGAGACTGGCGGCTAGGCGTGTAGGACTGTGGAAAACGCCATCATCAACGGCTACGGCGATGAGCGGCTTAATCCAGGAGGGCTAGCAACCAGTGCGCAGGTAGCGCAGATGTTGATGAATTTCATGTATGCAGCCTTTCTTTAACATAACAACTAATTTTACTCGTTTTTGTATCTAGTGAATCACGCCAGGAGGGCGCTAAGGGAGCAAAAAACCTTAGCGCCCTTTGATATTTTTAGAAAGAGAAAAGAATATGAAAGGACATTCCGTGCGCCGTGCGATATAAAATTCCTTGGCATCACGGGCCTCCACCACCCATCAAAATTTTGAAAAAGCCGCAGATAGCTCATACGCTATCTGCGGCTTTTTTTGATTTCGACAGCTTCCGACAAGATTCGTTCCTTGCTTCCTGTTCCATCGCAAGGGAATCCTGTCGAAAGCTGTCGAAGTCTTTGCCTCCCTATAGTGGTTCGTATGTTCAGCAACTGAATTTAAGAAAAATTTGTAAAATATCCTCATTTTTTGTCGGTGGGTGGTATGCCGCCCGTGCACCTCCGCTTCTGGCATTTTGATCGTTTCGCGCTTTCAAAATTCAGAAGACAGGAGGATTCCAAATGGGATTCAACTACGCCAAAGAAAAGGCGGAATTTGAGCGGCAGTGGGCAGCGGTTCGCGCTCAGTATGAAGAACTCGGGATGTGTCCGGATGCAATCAAGGAACTGCACGATTTTGACTGGGGTTGGTTCAAGTCCCGGCGCAGATACATCAACCACCTGGCAGATCTGCCGGAGGAAGCGACCATGGAAGTGATCCGGCAGGCCAGCACGGGAACCGTTCCGGGAGACATTCCAGCAACGCTTGGTTCGGATCACCACCGGTGGCTGGACGAGATTGAGGATGAGCAACTGCTGCAAAAGCTAATGCTACTCAGCGAGGATGATCTTGCTCTGCTGACAAGTCTCGCGTTTGAGGAATATACGCAGGGTGAAATTGCACAGCAAAACCACCAAAACCAGCAAGCAATTTCTAGGCAACTCCAACAAATTAGAAAAACTTTTGGAAAACGTGTGTAAAAACCGCTTTCTAAATGCCTAGAGAGTGAGGGGTAATCCTGGATTGCCCCTCACTCACCTTGAAAACCGAATATCCGAAGATATAGATACGTTACTGACGGGGCCTCTTGACGAAAGAGGCAAGCGACACCGGAGGATGCGCCAAGACCACCTGTAGAAGTAGGACAACGAGAAAAAAGTGACTCCGACACCACTTCTATCAAAGCGGCCAAAATGTAAGGTGCCCAGCGGTTCCCATCCGTCCGAGAAACAGCCTGTGGCAAGCTGTTTTGCGACGATTCCGTCAGCGACAATGATACTCCCGTCCTGCCGAATGGAGGGCGGCCGACAGAGATCCTGCCGGGGGTGAGAGTCCCGTGGAGCGGTGAAGCCAGCCGCCGTCTATGCCTTCGCCCTGTCACCTGGGGAAGTAGTGTCGAATGCAGGTGTATATAGAGAGACTAATGCAGAGTCTCAATGTCAGAAGCACCAGAGATCGCCGCTATAAAAGCAGGCGAGATCATCCGCACCATTGAGGTTGACTAGCTAATCGCAGCCACTCGGAAGCTGTGCGGGGTAACTCCCTCTTGGATGCGGCGGTCTCTGTTTTTGTGACATTGAGCAAACCCTTAACTCGTAAAAGGCTCTCGACATACCAGTGGGGATATGGTATATTGGTATTGGAGAGCATCCATCAGACAGGCTGTGCCGGAAAAAAACGTGGATTTTTGAAGGACAATATGATAAAATAAGACATAGGAGATAGAGTGCATGGAAGTGGAAACTACCTTGGCGGAGACGATGGGGACGGCGGGAGAAAAGGCGGGATATGACGCAGCCTGTAAGCGGCTGCTGAGTGAGAAGTCCATTCTGGCATGGATCATGAAGAGCTGCTTGACAGAGTACCAGGATTGCTCGATCAAGGATATCGTAGAAAAGTATATTGAAGGCCAGCCCTCTGTGGAGAGCGTTCCGGTAGCTCCGGATCAAACAAATCCTGTGATCCGCGGAATGCGTACCGAGGATATCTCGCAAACGGAGGGAACCGTTACCTATGATGTACGGTTTTATGCGTATGCTCCGGGAACAGATGAACTGATCCGCCTGATCGTAAATGTGGAAGCGCAGCAACGCTATAACGCAGGCTATCCCTTGCTCAAACGGGCTATCTATTATTGTAGCCGTATGATCTCAGCGCAGTATGGGACAGAGTTCACAAAGGCCGAATATGGTAAGGTGTGCAAGGTTTACAGCATTTGGATCTGTCCCACACCGCCAGAACACCATCAGAATACAATCACCCGCTACAGCATAACAGAGGAAAATATTGTTGGTCATGTCAAGGAGGCTGTTGAGAACTACGACCTGATGACGGTAATCGTGCTTGGGCTCGGCAATCCAGATGAAGTAGCAGGCGAAGCAAACACGGATATTCTGCGTTTGTTGTCTGTATTGCTCTCAAGCGAAGCTACGGATACAGAGAAGAAACGGGTCTTACGGGATGACTATTCAATACCGATCACGGAAACTATGGAAAGGAGCTTGGCAGAGATGTGTAATTTGAGTCAGGGTGTGGAAGAAAAGGGAATCGCCAAAGGGCTTGCCAAAGGCCGAGCAGAAGGCCGAGCAGAAGGTCGAGCAGAGGGCCGAGCAGAAGGTCGAGCAGAGGGCCGAGCAGAGGCTTCGCTGTCTCTTATCCAAAACTTGATGGATAGCACGGGCATCGCTATTGAGAAGGCCATGGCTATGCTGAAGATTCCAGAGGAAGACCGCGCCAAGTACGCAGAGATGCTGGCAAAGCAGTGAGTCACTTCGATGGATAACCACCATCATCAAAATAGTATAGAGCAGTAAGCACCAGCCGGGAAATACGGCTGGTGCTTTTCTGCGCCAGAAAGGAGTTGCCATGATGTCTAAAAAAGAGGAAAAGTCGGAGCACAAGAAGATGACGGTTACGATCCAGGGCCACGAGGTCATTCTACAATTCGCAGAAAAAGCGAATCCCCAGGTTGCCATCCAGGTAAAGCAGGCCCTGCTGGGGACGTATCTGCTGACCGCCAGGGAAGCATGAGGAGAGAAATTATGCCAGACAATAAATTCAAAACCTGCATTATTGATGGGCAGGAGCAGTACGACATCATCGCTGCCAGTCGTCAAGATCATCTGACAGATGCTCGGAGCATACGATTTCCTGGGAGCCTGCTATCATTTGTTGATATTGAAATGAGTGAAATCACGCCACTGTTCTCTGAGATGAATAATGGACTCAAGTGCTTGCCCGAAGAACATAGCTCAGAGCCCGTTGACAAGATCCTCCGTGCTCTGGACGCTCTCGCTGATCACCATATCTATTTTGAGGTTTTCCGGCAGGAATGGACAGATCGGATCGTGCCGTATCAATCCACCGGCTCTCTGCAAAAAATCTGGCAGCAGGAAACCCAGCATATGGTTGAAGATTTTGTGGGGATACAATGCCAGATCAAGGAGCTTTTCTCTCAAGTCCTGGATATTGACAAAAAAGATGGATCAGTTCCAGAGAAAATGACCGCATATGTCAAGACAGAATCTGCGTTCCAGTTCTGTCCGCAGACCATTCGCTATGAGCTTTGGAATAATGCCGCCTTTGCAGAAGTGCTCTATCCGAAAACTATGTATGAGCTTATCAGTTACCACTTTCAGGAGTGTGTGAAACGGGAACTGAGGTTCAGAATCTGCAAAAATTGCGGTCGATACTTTCCTATCACCGGACGCAGCACAGCGATATATTGCCATCGTCCCTTTGGAAAAGGCGGTGGTACCTGCAACGGCGTTGGTCCGGTTTATGCATGGACCCAAAAGCGCAAGTCGGACAAAGTGTTTATGGAATACAGGAGAGAATACAAGAGGCGCTTCGCCTGGATCAAATCCGGCAGGATATCGAAGGACGAGTTCTATGCATGGAGTAAGCTGGCTCTGGAAAAGAAAAAAGAGTGCGATGCCGGAACGCTCCCATGTAAATCATTCTTTGCTTGGCTTCGGCAGTCCTGATAGACAGAAGCGGCAGAAGTATCCATCTGATTCAAAAATTCTTTGTTTTTCTTGATATTTTAGTAGCTTTGTTGGCCGGAATGTGAGATAATGATGATGGCAAAAGCCACAGCACCTTGACAAGTGAAAATGGATCAGATATCCGCTCTCTCACATGACGGAACATAGAGAGGACGGATAAAAATGGCTGAAAGAGTTCAATGTTTATACAGAGTTTCCACCACAAAACAGGTCGACCACGATGTGGACAACAACGCGGACATCCCCATGCAGCGGAAAGCCTGCCGGGAGTTCGTGGATCGGATGGGCTGGACCATCGTAGGCGAGGAACAGGAGACTGGTGTCTCCGGGTACAAGGTCAGCGCAGATGACCGTGACAAGTTGCAGCTCATCAAGAAGCGGGCCGAGCAGGGAAAGTTCGATATCCTGCTGGTCTTCATGTTCGACCGCTTGGGCCGGAAGTCCGATGAAACGCCCTTCGTGGTAGAATGGTTCGTCCGGAAGGGCATCCGGGTCTGGAGTGTCCAGGAGGGTGAGCAGCGGTTCGAGTCCCATACAGACCGCCTGACCAACTACATCCGGTTCTGGCAGGCTGACGGTGAGAGCCAGAAGACCTCCATCCGTACCAAGACGGCTCTGGGGCAGATGGTCGAGGAGGGCCGCTTCCGGGGTGGGAAGACTCCCTACGGCTACCGCCTGGAAAAGAGCGGTATCCTGAACAAGCGGAAGCACGAGGTCAACAAGCTGGTCATTGATGACGCGGAGGCGGAGGTCATCCGAATGATGTTCGATCTCTGCGTGTCCTCCGGATACGGAAAGTTCCGGCTGGCACACTTCCTCAACGACCACGGCATCCGAAACCGCAAGGGTGAGACCTGGCATGACGCCACCATCGGAGCGATCCTGCACAATCCCCTCTACATGGGCATTCTGCGCAGCGGCGAAACCTACTCGGAACCTTTCGAGGAATTGCAGATCATCAAGCCGGAGCTGTTCGAGCTGGCCCAGAGCCTGATGACGGAGCGCACCAACGCTAACAAAGAGTATCGGACACTGCCGCTGAACACGACCGGGCAGTCCCTACTCTCCGGCAATGTATTCTGTGGGCACTGTGGCGGGAGGCTGACGCTGACCACCAACGGCAAGGTGTACCGGCAGGCCGATGGAACGCCGGTGAAGAAGAAGCGCATCCGCTATGTCTGCTACAACAAGACCCGCCATCGGAAGGAATGCGATGGTCAGACAGGCTACACGATGCACATCCTGGACGGTGTGATCGAGACCATTCTGTATCAGGTCTTCGACAAAATGAAATGCGCATCGAGCGATATGATTGTCGGAAAAGCCTGCCAGAAGCAGATGGACCTTCTGCGTGGCGATATCCAGCGGGTCAAGGCGGAAAACACCAAAGCCAACAAGGAATATGAGTCTTTGAAAGCGGAGGTGCTTAAAGCCGTCCAAGGACAAAGCGCACTCCCCATGGATGTGCTGAATGAAGTCCTGAGCGAAACCCGTCAGAGGGTGCTTGACACCAGCCACCGTCTCACGGAGCTGACGATGGAGTTGGAGAACGAGAACGCCAAAATCTCGGAGATGCAGGCGGAGTTCAACCGGATCGCCACCTGGTCGGAAATCTTCGATAGCAGCGACATCGCCACGAAGAAGATGATCTGCGGGTACATCATCAAGCGGGTCACGGTGTACCGTGACTACCAACTGTCGGTGGAATTCAATATCAATGTGGAGCAGTTCCTCAATGGAATCGACAGCGCCGTGCAGAAAGATAATGATTCTGCGATAGCGACAGCATAGCAATTTGCCGGTTAAATGCTATACCAAGGTCCCAAGGCATCCTCAACAAAATCTCCTATATAGAATAAAGATAGTGATAATAGTGGGTTGAACTGTATCAGAACTTTTTCAGCTGAGATATACCATCATAACAAAAATCTTCCTGGGGATATGGCCGATTATTAAAACAAGCGCTCTCTCGCACGTCTGGGGTAGTACACCAGATGATGCGGGAGAGCGCTTGAATGGCATTCAAGAGGTCAGCGGTTCGATCCCGCTTATCTCCACCAAAAGGGGGCCAGACGAACCGGGCAACGATTTATTTCGTTGGTCCTGTGTTCGTTCTGTCCCTGCCGTTGCTGAAAAAGCGGTAAAAGAAAATAGGCATCCGGCCTTGTGGCCGGGTGCCTATTCTTATGCCCGGAGGGTCTATCCCTCCGGGCTTTCCTGTTGCGCCTCCGGGGCGGGGGTGTCCCGGGCCTCCGGCTGGCCGTCCTCTTGCGGCTCCGGCTCCATTATGTCCTCAATGCTGCAGCCCAGGGCCTGGGCAACCTTGTAAAGCTGGTAAACGTCACGGGGGAGCCGGGTCCTCATGCTCCAATTCTCAAGGGTCCGCCTGGGGACGCCGCTACGCTCCGCCAGCTCTGTCCGGCTTATTCCTTGCTCAATGCACATCGTGTCTATTTTGGTCATGTTGTCGGATACCTTCATACGCCTTGCCATTGTACGCACCTCCTGATATTTATTTTATACCCGTGCGGGTGGGTTTGTCAACCCGGCAAAATAGACACTCATACGGGTGTAAATTTGTGCATTATTACGACTTGATTTCCACCCGCATGGGAGGTATAATGTAATCAAGATAAGGGAAGGGAAACAACCCAAACCAAAATAAACGGAGGTAAATAAAATGAAACTTTCCAACTACGGTTACAAGGAGCGCACCACCAAGTTCTACCCGATGGAAATGGGGCAAATGAAAAACCTGGTCCTCCAGGCTATGGTTCGGAACAACGCCGAGGACGATCTGGTTCGTATCGTCAACGTAACGATGGGCGAGGTCCTTGAGTACAACGGCATGAGGGAGCTTATCCTGGCCGACCTCAACAACCTGTATGAGGTGAACGTTCTCCGGATGGCCCGTGTTCACATGAACGATACCAACAAGGACGTGATCGTGGTCAACATTGAGGAAATCGAGGACGACGAAATGTTCTAAGCCAAACTTGCCGGGGGCTACGGCCCCCGGCCCCGGAAAGGAGAACGGAACATGAAAAAGAAATATGAAACCCTGGAAGAGGCCACCGCCCTGTATACCGCTCATACCGGGAACATCCCGGAGGCGTGGGAAATGGTTGATCTGTACCATCGATATAGGAACGAATGGCAAGGCTATAACGGTTTCCTTGATTGGCTGATTTACAACGGATAAGCCGAAACGGCCCCCAGGGCCGTCCGCCGGAACTGCCCCACCGGTGCTGATGATGGCAGGGCGAAAGGAGAAAATGCTATGAAAAAGTCTTATCAAGTCTTTTATTGGATTAAGCGGGACCAGCATGAATTTCTGCATCATATCTTTGTCAACGCCGAAAACGCAAGGGAGGCTTGCAAGGTTGCAAAGGCCGTTGTCAAGGAAAAAACCGGGAGAAACGCTTTCCGGCCTACAACGAAAGCCCCGGACCCGGCGGAGCTGGAGGCCCTTCGGAAAAATTCTTATTACGTCGTAGATTAAGCCGAAACGGCCCCCAGGGCCGTCGCCGGGAACCGCCCCACCCGGCCTGATGATGGCAGGGCAGAAAGGGAAAGAAAATGATGCTTGATAAAAACGGCGTGGAAATTCGGACCGGCTGCATCGTGGAAATCACGGGGGCCTACTTCAAGAACGACAACGGCCTCTGGTTCGTGGAACACTCCCCCGGCGATCCGTCCTGGTGCGGCTCTGACTACTGTCTCAAGAAAATAGGCAAGACCGGCAAAATCAGCAAGGCAAAATATAGCACCTGTTTTTGGCCGATCATGGTCTTTACCACGGACCGCTTCAAGGCGGCGGAGGCTCATGAATGGAACGCCGCCCACGCTCAAATCGAGGTCAAGGCGATCAAGAACATGGCCGAGGTTGCCTCCTACTTTTCGGGAAAGGCCGAGGCTCTAAATGAAAATATCCGCTGGACCGTCTACAACTTCGGGGAGGACCACCCGGAGGTGGGCCAGCTCAAGGCCCTGCAAGCTCATTATGAGGCCGTCGCAAAGGCCGCTATAACCTAAACCGAAACGCCGGGGGCCTCCGCCCCTGGCGTTTATTTCTGCCTATTAGATATGTCAAAATAGACACCCGCGTGGGTGTAAATTTGTGCAGTATTCCATCTTGATTTCCACCCGTGTGGGAGTTATAATTTAATCAAGATAAGGGAAGGGAAACAAACCAAAATCAAAACGGAGGTAGCAACCATGAAATACGAAATCAGGAAAACCGCCGAGGGCTACGTCCTCATTATCAACCGGGAAGACGGTACCCGCAACGACTACCGTTTCAAGAACAAGGCCGAGCTTAACCGCTGGATGAAGCTGGCTGGGACTAAGTAAGGAGGGGTAACGAAAATGAAAAAGCTGCTGAATCAGGCCTACGAGGATAAGTGGTACAAGGTTTGGTACCGGGACACCTTCTATAATGGCGAAACCTATGTAACCTTCCAGTATGCCTTTGGCGACGAACACGTCAAGCGTGTAATTCGTGATTACAAGGGGTTCAAGGTCACTGTTTGGGAATAAATCGAAACGCCGGGGGCGGATGCCCCGCTCCCGGCTCCTACTCAAGAAAGGAAGGTAACAACATGAAAAAGCAAAACGCAACCGACGCCTATGTCGCCGCCGTGGCTGCAATCGCTGAAACGCTGGAGGCCCTCAAGGCTTACGCCGTGGACGACCACCTGGGGGTCAACCCCGAGGCCGTGAACTGGGGCAACGTGGGAACGGCCCAGCATCTGCTGTCTCTGCTGAACGAGGCCGCTAAATTCGCCGGGGTCTGAAAGGTGGCGGCTCATGTGTTGACGTGGGTGATCGTGGGGGCGGGGGTCCCTGATCTGAAAATCCGGGCGAGGTCGTTCGACGAGGCTCTGGAAAAGGCAAGGCTCCGGGATTCCCGGTACTGTGGCGGCTATGTGGCCGATGATGAATAAAGGGGGATGTCACAATGAAAATGATTAACAAGGCAAGCGGCGAGGCCGTGTACTTCAACCCGGTACGGAAAGCGGGTAAGGACGTTTGGGTTATCCAGGGTATCGGCTCCACGGTGGTCATTGGCCGGGACCGGCAAAAGCGTAAATCCCGCATCTTTGCCCAGTATGCTCAAGCCGAGGCTTATCTGGCCCGGCACGGGTTTGAAAGTGAAACCTACAACTGAATGAATAGGGTAAAACGGGAAAGCGGCTGAAAGCCCCGCAAGGGGCCGACAGCCGCTTTTGTTTGTGTACCTATCTCTTTATACCACCCGCCCCGCTGGCGTCTATGTTTTTTCCATTGGAAAAAAGAGGCCCTTGTAACGCCTTGGGGGTAATTCTATACCCCCGGCGGAAAGAGGCCGACAAGGGCCGTTTCTGGCCCGGACAGGGGTATTCCCGAAAGGCTACGCCTCAAGGAAAGATTCTTTCATCCAAAGGCCGTTTTTAAGCTGGGCAAAGGGGCCGTTTCTGCCGGTGACCGTGACCTCCGTCCCCTGCCGCAAGGTGCCGACCACCTTGAGCATATCGGCGGTGCCTACGCCGACGGCCTTGTGGAGGACGGCAAGGGAAACGGCAACGGTGCCTTTGTAGGGGAGGGGCCTCTCCCCGGCGGGGGCCGGGTCGGTATCCTCCGGGGCCGGAGCGGGGTCCTGCTGTTCCGGCTCCGGGTCCTCCGCCTCCGGGGGACCGGGAACGACCGGCACCGCCGCAATGGCGGCGATCAGGCTGTCCCGGTCCTCATAGGCGGCGGGGTCAAGGCCCAGGTCCTGGGCCAGCCCCTGGAGGGTGGCGTCGTCCATGTCCTGGAATTGTCCGGGGTCCAGGTGGCCCTCCTGGCCCTCCTGGGGGGCGGTGGTGGTTTCGGTGGCCTCCGGGGCCGGGGCTGTGTCCTTCTTCTTTCCTCTTGCCATTGTCGTGTCCTCCTTTAGACTTTTTCGGTGTAGCCGAGGGCAATCCAGCCCTTGCCGCTCTTGAGCTTGCCCCAAAGAGCGGCCCCCTGGCCGGTGCTTTCCTCGACGATGGTGTAGGCTCCAGGGGCAATAAAGCCCTTACTTGCGTAGTTGGTGCCGGGGCCGCTGCGGATGTGGAGGTCTGTGATCTTCACCCGGACCAAATAGGGGACGCCGGTGGCGGGTTTCTCCGGGGCGGGGGCCGGGGTGGCCGGTGCCGGGGCGGTGCCGCCCATTTGCGCCTTGACCGCCGCTCTAAAGGTGTCCATTGTGTAGCTCATGCCCAGGCCCTTCCAGAGGTGTTCCGGGTCGCCGTGGTTGCTTGCGATGCCCCTGGCGTGGCCCTCCCGGTGGCTCAAGATCACGCCGTCCTTGAGCGGGTCGAGTCCGTACTGCTGGCAAAGGTGGGCGAACAGCTCCACCGCCGCCTTATAGGTCCGCTCCGCCGCCGCCTGGGCTGCTGCCCGGTCCGAACAGGTAAAGCTGGATCCGCCGGTGTATTTGATTGTTGCCGGTTCGCACATCTCGACGCCGATGTGGGTGTTGTTCCCGCTCCCGTTCTTCCCGCTTGCGCAATGCCAGCCCCGGCGGTCCCAGGGGAGGGTCTGGTAAATGTCCCCGGTGTTGGCGTCAATGAATCCGTGAACACAAGCCCGGTCATAGCTGGCCTTGTTCCAGTTCTTCACGAAAACGGACGCTTTCGGCTGGGGGCATCCTACGCTGTGGAGCATCAGGCCCTTAACGGTGATCTTGCGCCCCGCCTTATAGCAGGGGTTATTGGTGAGGTAGCTTTGAATAATGTTCATTGCTGGTTCTCCCTTCTACCCGGCACCGCCGTCGGTGCCGGGTGGGTTGTCGGTGGTGTTGGTGCCGCCGCCGCTGCCGTTATATTTGTTGTCGCTGTGCTTTATCAGGCCCAAAAAACCGGCCTCGCCCCCGGCGAAAGCGTAGAACGCCGCCACCAGAGAATCCGGGACGCCGCCCTGCTCCCGGTAAATCCAAATCATGGCCACGGTGAAAGCTGCTACTGCGATAAGCAAAAGGGCAACGACGACCTTGCTGTACTTTAGGCCGGTTTTTTTCCTGCGGCGTCTCTTTGCGGCCACGGGTTACGGGGTACCCGGCAGACCGCCCTCAATGGTAAGGAAACCGTTTTTCAGTTCATATACTGCGCTTTCAATCATGGCGTCGAGCTTCTCGCTGTCAACGGTTACGCCGTGGGCCTTGAGCCAGTCCTCGACGTATTTCTTTTTTTCCTGGCCCCTGCCGGTCCCGTTGTAAATTTGCTCGGCGGCGGTGACGGCAATTCTCACCCAGGCGGCGATCTCCGTCTGCTGGGCGGCGGTGGTCCGGCTCTTGATGTACGGGACCACGACGGCGGTAACAATGGCCGCAATCAGGGCAAAAACGGCCTCGATGATGGGTGTAATATTCATGTTGCGCTCTCCTTTCAAGTGGGCTTGTGAAAGCCCTCCAGATCGTCAATGCGGTGGTTGGCGACCTTGATTTTTTCCTCCTGCAGCTCCGTCCGTTCCTCCACCTGGTACATTCGCTCAACCAGGTTGTTGTGGGCCTGGACCTTTTGCTCCAACTGCTCCAGCCGGTAAGCAATCAACGCCGCCGATTTCCTGTTGGCGAGGTAACTGCCGCCCAAAGTCCCGAAAAGGGCAAGCCCCCCGGTAATCAGTGCCACAATAATTGTTTCGCTCATGGTTCTTTATTCCTCCTGCTGCTGGCAGTCGTCCGGCCATTCCTCCGCCCCCAGGAGGGCGGTGTATCGGCTGCGGGTCTTTGTGATTTCATCCTCAAGGACCAGGGCGTCATGTTGGGCCAGTGCCTTGCGCTGTTCCTCAACAATATGGACCAGGGCCTCGCAAATGCCGCAAAGCTCCGAAATTGTCTGTATGTTGCTCATTGGGTTGGGTCCTCCTTTGGTCTGACTGTGGGCCGGGGCCTTTGCGGGTGGCCCCGGCCCGGTGGGGAGGCTACGCCTCCACGGGGACCTCAAGGTCGGCCAGAATTTCCTTTACCTGGTCCCGGAGCATGGCGGGTACCTGGTTCAAGGTCTTCTTGCCCTTGACGATGAGGGTTGCGTAAACAACGGCCATCGTGTGCGCCTCCTTTCTCAAAAGAATTTTCACGGCCAATTCCCGGAGCCTACTCATTCCCGGCCCCGGCCAGAATGGCCTCGACCTCCGCCCTCAAACGGGGCGGCACGTCTTCGATGGTTTTCCTGCCCTTGCGGATAAGGTCGGCGTAAATTTTAGCCATTGCCCTCACCTCCCGTCATGGCGGCGGCAAGTTCGTAAACGTCGCACAGGGCCATCTGCAGGTCGGTGACCTGGGCGGCGAGGGCCTCGTTTTCCTCCTGGAGCTGCTTGCGGGTCTTCTCCTTCTGTTTTGCCTTGACCGATTCGGTCTTGATTTTGAAAGCCATTACTGAAAGCCTCCTTGTACAGAATTGATGTAGCCGCCCTCTCCGCTGGGACCTCTGGTGGCCCTGACCTTGAAATTGAAAGCCCAGCCGCTCAACTGCGTCTCATTGGTAAAGACGTGGTTGGCCCCGGCTTTAACGTCCGCCGTGCAATCCTCCCAAACCGGGGAATCATCCAGGCCGTTGTTGGTGACTTCTACCTTGAGAACGGCGTCCGCCGGGAGGGAGCCGTTCACGGAAAGAACGCAAACGGCGATTCTTGCGTCCGCCGGTACTGCGTCCACCAGGGTAATCATTGCGGTGGTGATCTCCTTCTTGAAAAGGAGCTTGTGGACCGTGTCCATCTTGCCGTCACTTGCGGTAATGGTGAGGGCGTGGTCCCCGTTCAAAACCTTCATGAACGTTTCGCCTGTGACCATAAAGGTGTAGGTCTGGCCGGGGGTGGCGGTGAAAGTCCGCTGTGTTGCGCCGTCGATGGCCTCCGTGACCGTTACGTCGTCACCGTCCGGGTCCGTGACGCTGTAGTCAACGGAAAAGCCGGTATTTTTGAGGCCGAGGTCGGTGCCGCTTGTCTGGCTGCAGATAACGGTGGGGGCCAGGTTGTTGTTCACGGTCCGGGTGGGGGACGTGGCATAGGGGCCGCTTGCGCTGCGGCTGTCGATGGCCTTTACCCGGTAGGCAACGCTTACCCAGCCCCTTGTGATCGGGTCCGTAAAGGAAAGGTTGCCGCCGGTGTAAATCTGCGCCCAGTCGCCGCCGTCCACCTGCCGCTCAAGGGCGTATGTCATGGCGTCGCCGTCCGGGTCGGTGGCCGCTCCCCAGGTCACGACAATGGACTGCCCCCCGTATACGGTATTGGGGACCGTGATACTGGCCGGGGCGGTGGGGGCGGTGTTGTTAATGACCGTGATCTGGCTGCTGGTGCGGTAGCCGCTGGCGAGGCCGTCGCTGTCGTAGGCTTTCACCCGGTACATAACGGTTTGGGTACCCGCCGCCACCGTGTTGGTGGTCTTGAGTGCCGCCCCCTGGTAAACCTGGGACCAGGAGCTGCCGCCGTTGGTACTGCGCTCAACAATATAGCCCTCAAGGTTCTTTTCGGCGTCGGTGCTGGCCGTCCAGGAAATTTCGATGGTGCTGCCGCCCTGGATGGTGCCCGGCACGTTGATGGTCCCCGGCGTAGTCGGGGCCGTGTTCGTGGTCACGCTGCCATCATCAGAGACCAAGAGGGAAGAGGGAAGGACCAAAGCGGGGCGGATGCCATAGGCGTAGGCGGCAACGTAGTAGTGGTAGACGCCATCGGAACGGACGCGCCACACGATGTCGGTGCCGTCGGTGAACGGGGAGCGGAGCCACCAGTAGGTGGCGGAACCGTTCAACTTCGCAATGCGCTTGTTATTTGCGCTGGTGCCGGTCCCCGCCTCAAAGTACGCCAGCTTTGCGCCGTCAACCGGGAAATAGGGGTTGTTGCTGGTAGTCCATCCGCACTCATAGCCGGAAAGCAAGAAAATCTTGCAGGAGAGGCCGTTGGCCCCGTTGCGGTCCGTGCCGCCGCTGCCGCCGTTCTGCCGGTACGGGAGCTTGACCTGTTTGATCTGCGCTTGGATGTTGGCGTCAAACTTTGCGAGGAATGTGCTATTGAGGTAGTTGTGAATGGTGCTGCTTTCCAGCTTGTTCACGCTGCTGCTGTGCCACGGCCTGTTTTCGTAAATGTCCTCAAGCAGGAGCCAGGTGCCGTCACAAGAGGCGTCATAGATGCCGCTGGGCTTGCCCTGGTGAACGACGATAAAGTTTTTCTTTGCGCCGTTCAATTTCAGTTGGACCTTGCTGCCGACGGCCTTTGTGCTTAATGCTGCGCTTGCCATTGGTGTGTATCCTCCTTTAGGTGGTTATTCCCACGGGGGTATCCCGTCCGGCCTGACGGCCAGGGCGGGGGCCTCCGGCGGGTTCTGGGGTTGGCTCCGCCGCTGCTGTCTCAACCGGCGGAGCTGCCGGACGGACGGCGAGGCGGTGATCTTGCGCCGGGGCTGGAGCGGCTCTCCAATAATGGCCCCGACCTGCTGGGCGATCTTGGTGCGAAGGGCGTAGGTGTCGCCGTGGGCGGCGTGGGCGTCCCAGGCGGTCCAACTGTCCTTGATTTCATCCTTTGTAACCTCTCCCGCCGGGTAGGCTGTGGCCCAGTATTTGATGCGGCTTTTCATGCGGTTGATGCTGTCCCGGCGCAACCGCTGAATGACGGCCCCGGTGTCCGTTAGGTAGGCATGAAAGCCGAGAAAATCAATACCGTTTCGGAGCGGGAAAATGGCCGTCTTATTGTTCAGCTCAAGGCCCAAACCGCCGGTAATGGTCCGTATATCCCGGAGTAGGCCCTGCAACCGCTCTTTGCTTTCCTCAATGATGAAAAAATCATCCATCTGCCGCCCGTAGTAGCGGACGCCGAAACGCTCCTTTATGGCGTGGTCAAATTCATCCAAAAACATGAGGGCGAAAAGCTGACTTGTCTGGTAGCCCAGGGGCAATCCGGCAGTTGTGTCGATGTAAATGAAAAGCAGCTCCAAAATCTCAAAATCAAGGTTGCGCTTTTCAAAAAGGGCTATGAGCTTACGCTTTAGGAGATCGTGGTCAATACTGGCAAAGAAATGATGTACGTCCGCTTTCAGCACCCAGCCGTCTGCGTTCCCGTGTTTGCGGTAATAGTCGGTCATGGCCCACTTGAGCCGTCCAAGGCCGTCATGGGTGCCTTTGCGTTTCTGGCTGGCATAGTTATCCCTTATAAAGCTGCGGGTTATGGCGTCATAAAGGACGTTGTCCGTTATGGCATGGAGGACAACCTTGTCAACAAACGCCGGGGCCTGGACCAGCCGCTTTTTAGGCTCGAAAACGTAGAACGTCTCAAATTTTCCGGGGCGGTAGG
>ERZ778511.1323-NODE-1323-length-17480-cov-4.291822_pt1 | contig 17480 bp, 15 predicted proteins | sample MGYA00510347_ERZ778511 | MGnify/ENA primary metagenome ERZ778511 (study PRJEB29527, sample SAMN07138967) | mouse gut metagenome | material: feces | host: mouse | place: China:Nanjing | collected 2016-01-25 ...
GGGACAGGCAGTCCGTAAATAAGAGATTCTATTAGACGTGACGCCTTTTTTATATCCCATACATAATTCCTTTGGAATACCGGCATCTCGATAGATCCTGAACTGATCTGTTTAATAATAAATTCTACGGGCCAATCGCAATGAGACGTAAGTATATCGAACTCAACACAACCATTCCCTGCTGTCTGCTTATCTGTCGCCATAGCACCCTCCAAAACATGATATTTTATTACATTTTATATTATATCATAACTTTCAAAGGTTGTCAAGTGGTTTAAATTTATGAAAATACACTTGTGTGCAGTGTGTTACCATTTGCTATGGGTTCCGCCAATACAGCCAAATTTCTGGCTGTTAGTACATCAAGTTCCTCCGCTATGTGGGCATAAGCCTGCATACCCCCTGTCTTTACAAACCTGCCTGCTTTAATAGTATTATCATTCAATGATTGTTTAAAAGTTGTGGTCGTGACCAGGATGGGGCATAACAGACATAACGCTTCCTCTAGACAGGAAACTAACTTCGGAGTATTTGCTATGATCATAAAAGAGAAATTGTTTATACCCCTACTGCTTACTATGATTCCAAGTTTCTTTAATCGCTTTTCATCTGATAATAAATAATTTATTATATGCTCTGTGCCATACACCGTAAATGTAACAACTTTCATGCCCAGAACTGATGTCACGCTGCTGGCACATACAGCAAGTGATCTACCCTCTTCTGCTAGACGTACATGTAAGCTGCTAAAGGTTTGGTCGTTTTTCCAATAGTTCTGCTCCATTGCATCCAGATAGTCTTTCTTTATTTTTGAATGTATATACATCCTACGTTCATCATCAGTTAATTGGCACACAATATCTCCATTCTCTGATACCAACATACGAACCATATTACGCTGTACAAGTTGCTCAAACTTTTCTCTCGAAACTTTCATCCAAGGTAAAGATAACAGTGCTTTCAGATCAAGCGGATCTTTAAGAGTTCGAGTATCTTGTAAGAAATAAGAAACAGGAGTATCTCCATCTTTTATACATGCAACCTCATGATATTGCTTCACTATAATATACCTCCTAATAACTAAAGGCTCCCACTATCTGGAAGCCTTTTAATATAATGCAGCCCCTCAACATCAATCTGCCAAGGGGCTGCTATGGAAGAAAAATAAGGATGATATCAAATAACTAGGAGGCTTCTGCCCATCCTCCTTAACTAATCTGACTATTGCGAACTTTATATCGAAGGTGGACTACTGCCGCATACAAAATCTTAGTCCCAAGTAAGTTTATTAACAAATTCTGAATTAGGGTTATCGGTTTTTACAAATCCCCAGCGATCATAACCAGGATTTCGCCCATTAGCTGCCTTCAATATTTCCCAGCCATTATACTCATCTAAATTAAGAGCCTTTAATATATCTCCAATGCCGACTCTATCCGGGGGAGTGGTGCGACTTTCGATCCAATTTCGGATTGTGTGATCCGTTGGATGATTAGAACCATTTAATCCAAACAGTATAGGATACATACGAGGATCAATCAATGTAGTATCAATAAACATACTGTACTTGTCTACAGACGGCTCATAAGCTAATACCCCTATGGGATGCGGGTTATGCGCAAACTCATCGAAAACAGTATAATATTCTATCATAAAGAATCAAGCTCCTTTAACATATAATCCGTTCGGAGCTGCAGCATAAGTTGTAAAGATGCTCTTCGTTTTACAGGCAGTGCTGTGTATTTTGGTAGCAAATTACCAACGTTATACAAGCGCTTCCAGTCACAAAGATTTTTTAACTCCAACGGATTCATTACACTTGCTGCATGATGCATCAGATAACGCATTGTTCCCTGATACAATCTCTCAGTTGCCCACCCGAGATATTTCGCTCAAAACGCAACTCATATGACAAGTTAGCAGTCTTGAGTATCAGTGTAACTTCCCCATTCACAGCAGCTCACCCACTTCTAATACATAGTCTTGAACAGATGATACAATTTTATTGGTGTTCATTATCTCTGCCTTAAAGTCAGCTATGCCACTAAAGTCCATAAGATACTCCAACGTAATAACCAATTCTTTTTGTTTAGAGATTTCAACAAGTAATGGCGCACAATTATCACCCATATGCGTAGCAGGAATAATCTTATCAGTTTTGTAGGCTAAAATTGTATTTTTACACCCTGTAGAAAGCACCGTACAATTAACCGCACCAAAGATTGGGTTCTCCATCTGATATGCTGAATGCACTACCGTCTTGTCAATACGCAAACATATCTCTTGAACAAACGGATCTTCAAACCATTCCGGCAAATAATTCCTATCAAAGTAATGGTCTGGACGCTTTATTTGCCCCTCTAAGGGACCTACATGTATCCTAAGCATTCTTTCACCTCGTATATCTATATCCTAAAACTTCATAACTATTATACCACAGATAGCACAGAAATGCAAGACTGCTGTATAAGATATCATAGTTTATATTGGACAGTCTTTAACGGTTTTACGTCTCAGGCTGATAAGAGGCTCCCACCTTTCAGTAGGAGCCAAAATTAAATTATCTCGCAGTATCGAATACAGAACCACGAATATTGTAATACGTTGGCTGATAGAAGAACGACCATGCACCGCTATCATTCTCGATAATCTTGTTATCCGTATTATCATTTGGAATTCCAAATTTTATACGGAGATTTGCAAGTTCGAGTCCCATGCCATATATTCCCGGCTCATAGTTATCTAGGTCATTCGCCCACTCCTGAATAATATCATAACTCTTCTCCGACAGAAGTGTCATTTGTCCAGGCAAGGGCTGAACCAAGAACGTACGTGCATCCCTACCAAGTGTTACATTCGCATTCGCTCCATTCCAACGAATATTGAAATCCTCAGCGTTTTTGCAGACGCCATAAGTTAAGGTTCGTAGACCATCGATGCGAACGCTGTCATTTGTAGCTGCTCTCCAATCTGACTCATGCTGATAAACAGAATGGAAATCTGTCTTAGCATGACCATCGGCATTAACACGAGTTATGTCACCGTTGTCACCACCGATAGCAAATTCAATCTCAAGAACAGCGACTACAAATCCTTCATAGTCCTCATTGTACCAAACAAATTCCTGATTACCATCCAGGAAAGGCTTCGTGCCGTTTGGAGCCTTAATCGTATCACCCTGCTTAAACAGTAACTCGCACAGGTAATCGTTAAGCTCGTTAAGACGCGATTTTTGATGAGCTCTGGCTTCCTTCAGATTCTGTACTTTTCTTTCATCTGCTAGAATCTTTCGTTTGCCTTCACTCGTTGTGTCGGAAATATCCAATGAAGCATCTCCATCTTTATAACCATACAGGTTAAGAACTCTTTCGCCAGACAGCGCAAAGTAGCTCCAGGAGCTGTTAGATATAGGAGTGTGTATGTCTGCGTCATTTCTTGTCTTATCCGGGTTACCCGAAGTAACAACTGCGGACATAATAGTGCTATCCTTCAAAATCATTGGTTCCTTATCCAGAAGTGCGTCAGCTGTAATATACGGTGCCTTTGAGAACGAACTATTCAAACTAGCACCATTGGCCATATTGGTGTACATCGCTAGACCAAAAATATCCTTGCTGCCGAGCTTAGATGCCAGATATGGTGCATCAACCGCCCCCGCAATCTGATCGCGAATCATTTCCATCTGCTCATTATACTGCCTCATAGTTTCTTCATTCTTTGCCTTAACCTCATCAGGATTAGCTGCAAACTCAGGATCTTGAAGAACGACATACGCAGTAATAGTTCCACCAACAGTAGAAGTCTCTGCACTGTAAGCGCTGCTAGCCTTCATTGTTGGGAGATTAGTAGCATTCTGAACGTCCATATCAGACTTATCGGTTGACCACTCTGAGCTGATAGTTGTGGGGTAACCGGAGCCGGCACTATTACCGGTAGAATTATCCGTAGCATTTACAGTAAGACGTACATCAAGCATATTCTTAAAGTGAACTTCACGCGGCTGCTCAGAAAGCATCCATACAGACTTATTCACATCTCTGAAGTCATCATCAAATGCCATTGCTATAGAGGGATTGAACTTGAAATCCTCAGTAGGAATAGAGAAAATATATTCTGCATGTACATGTTCTTTCTGATTAGTTGGGTTGGCTATACCTGTATCTGCCAGGTCAAAGGTATTTATCTTAAGCTCTGGGAAATCCATTGATGTGCCATATTTAGGATGTGTGTAATTGTCATCTCTAAACGTCTTATGCGCCAGATACTGATTATCCTTGAGCTTAAGCAACTCAGTATCAAACTTAAGACCATTAGCACCGGATGCATCTCTTTCACCATTAGTTGTTCCCTCAACCGCTAAGGGTACGCGGAACGTGGTTCTGGATGTGTAAATGCTAATGAACATGTCGGACTGCGTCTTGTCAAATACAGCCTTGCCTGAATATTTTCCGTCCTTCAAATGCGTCCCAACATCTTTCAGAACATACTTGTTATCCAGAACCTTATCCCAGTCCTTATGGTATATATTATCACCACTATGAACCGGAGACCAAGAACAACTGTGACTCTTAGAACATCCGCTGCAACTTAAGTCATGTCCAGAACTATCATACTGCTTAATGCACTGCTCAATCTTATCGCCCTTAGAATGCTTGGTTGTGTACCAGATGGAGCGAAGAGCATCGCCAGTGGGAACATTCGTAGTCTTAAGAGTATTATTCATAATCTCAGGGCTACTCGAAATATACTTGGTGTACATATTAACAGCATCTGAAGATAGACCGCCCAACCCAAATCTAACATGAGTTTTCTCTGTCAGATATGCTTTGGATTTGCCACCGACGTATTCTGTATTGTACTCGTCTTTCTGTTTACCATCTGCTGATGCCTTTAGCTGCTCACGTAGAGCAGAATTAGATATCCAAACAGTTCTGTTTTCATGGCTGATTTTCTCAGCATCAGTTGAGAACTTAATACTCAGTCTTGCAGGTATCGTAGTTCCCTGTATTCCCTTTTGAGCAAATCCGGCATTCTCCATGAATTTGAGATAATCATATGTCTGGGAATTATTCGCATACTTCGCCATATATCCGGATACTGCTAAAGAGCCCATTACCTGATCTCCCGAAAGCAAGTCGCGATGTGCAATATACTGTGCGCCATCAATCGCATTATCGCCGGAGGTGTAAGAGAAAGTTCTGTGCGCAGTCTGACTGTTGTAGTCTTCCTTTTTATCCTTGTTATCCTGTTTAGCATACTGCTGGCGGTCAGGACCGATAATGTTAGTTCCGGTAAAATAACGAACCCAGTACTTATCATTGTTTAACAGTACATCATATACAGCATGTTCATCCGCCTGTGCAGGCTTCCCGCTCTTATCTGGAAGCAAGTATTCCGGCTTAGAACCTGAGTACTGATGCGAGCCGCTAAGCTTAACAACATCTGGGTCTGCATAATAATCCTTATGAATGGTGAACCCAACTTCAGTAAATTGATTAGAATTCGCCAGCTGTTCTGCAGTTTTGTATCCATCGTTGCCTACAAGCTTACCATTACTGTCTTTAAATGCCTGCGTTACAGTAGGATTAAGTCCGAAATAACGAATAACCTCTTCCTTTGTATATCGGCAATCCATTTTACTAATGGAGCTAGCAGAGTATCCACCATAACTATGACTGCTCGTACAGCTAGACGAGCAGCTAGCGGAATGTGAGCCAGTATGTGAACTATGAGACTTTGAACTACATACCGTTGTGCCATAAGCATTAACGTAATTCAAGGCCTGCACTTTCTTATTTGCAGTAAAAGTCAAAGGCTTGGACTGCATATACGCGCCCTTGTTTATATCAGAAACATGCGAGGGGTGCTTAGGCATCTTCTCATTGTTATAGCTGGATTCCGGTTTATCCTTCAGCGCTATTAGATGGTCTGAACCCTGAACAGCAGCAAGAGTCTGATCAATAAACTGAGTTACATCAAACGTCTTAATCCTGTCAGTAGCCTCTTCTATCATCGGAGGATTGTCCAACTGAACAACAACTATAGCTACGTGAATTTCAGTAATCTTCTTTAGGGATACGTAAATCGTAGAATTAGGAGATATAGGCGGAATATCCGGGGTTGAGAAATCAATGTCACCGCCAGGATACCTTTGTACAGGCGGTGTGTTGTTCTTGCCACGCTGTGGGTACTCATACGTATAGTCATTCTCTATGGCTCCGGGAGGGTCATAACCCAGTACGCCAACTACAGTACCCGTGCAGTTAGGATCACCGCCCGGTCTGTAAGTTGGAGTGGTTACTACATCTGAAGACTCTGTCCAATCAAACTCCTTAACAGTATTATCAGGGTTCATCGTAAAGGTTATCGTGTGGTAATATATCTTTACCGGAGCTGCCGCCCACTGGACTCTGACAGATGCCGTATGGAATTCTTTACCCGCCTTGTAGATAAGCGCACTTGGGTTACCTAATGGTGTAAGTACACTTGGTGCATATGGCTCACTAGAACTCATACCTAAACCACCTGTTGGGTATTGCGCTTCAACATCTGTAGTCGGATAAACGTCAACCTTGCCAACCGCCTTCATCATACGTTCATCGCCTATCAAGGTTGACTCGATGAGGTCGGGGATTTGCTGGAAAGTCTTGTCCTTGTAAGGGTAATAGCGAATTACGCCGCTTGCATCTTTAACAAGGCTCGGGTCGTCATTGGGAAGGTTGCGGTTCTTTACGCACTCCCATCCGCTTTCCGGAAGTTCCTCGCCTAGTTTCATCTGCTCTTCAAGCGGAAGGGCTTCAAGTTGATCTATCGTGTATCCCTCGGGAATTTCCCTAACTGATGTGTACACATGATAGTAAATATTACCACTATTACCGCTGATAATGGTTATTCCGAGATAGTTGATAATATCGCTATCCATATGATAACGACCACCGCCGCCGCTACTTGTGTCTGTGCGTAAGCTGTTCATGTCAACTGCGACATATCCGCACTCGTCATGAATAAGCGCCATTCCTCGAGGACAGTTATAAAGCGGCTCCTGAGCAGCTATACTAGCGGATATAGCGCCTCCCCACTGCTGGTTAAGCAAAGCTGCTTCGGTTGCTGTCATAACATAAGGTACACCGCCAAGGTAAACATATTGAATTGGCTCGACAAGGAGCTTGTAAGTGTTACCGCAAACTGCCTCATATATTTCCTCTGTGCCACATAACTTCATACTCAATGTTCTTAGGACATCATGGTTGCGGAAGTACTTTTGTATGGGGTCGTCTTCAGAACGAGAGGCACCGCCGCCACCGGTCGCAACCATTGAGGGGACTATTCCTTCATCCCAGAACGGGAACTTTTCGGCGGTGTAGTCTACTGTAGTTTCAAATAATGCCGCACCATTCCTGTAATCAGATTTACTTCTATAGAAGAAGTGGTGAAGTGTTTCTCCTGCAAATGCTTCGGGTGCAAACAAACCTGAAAAGTCACTGTAGCAGGCGAAGTCAATAGTCGGGTAACTGCTGATAGGGTTGCCGTTGTCAGGGTCAATTACTGTTACACGTGCTCCCCAAAGGCCGGAGTAGCTATAACCACCCTCTACTAGGTGGGAATTATCTCCGTCGCCCTGCTCGCCGTTAACTGAGGCGAACACCGGCAGCGTTAGGCTGCATAATGTGCATAGAGATAAAAATAGGGCGATCAGGTATCGCCCAAGGTGTTTTGTTTTCATTGTATAAAACCTCCTTAACGCATTATGGCGCTGACAGATGTCAACGCCATACATTCTTTAAGTTGTACTGTATAATAAACTGTCATTACGACAGGGAGTTTTTTACTAGATAAACAGGTGCTATAACCGACTTGCTTATCATTATACTACGGCAGACCCCTGAATATCTAGCAAGATATCACACTGTATCCTCCAACTGCTTGCTTTTTATCACTGTAAAGGATATGCTCTCTTAAGTGCTCTTGTCTTAGTATTTTCCAAACTATGAGTTGCCACTCTGCAAGGTACTATACGTGGCATAATAACATAACCGCTTAGCTTCTGATTAACTGTACTGATAACATTTCAGAAACCAATTATCTTTTCACGGATCTCCATGCACTCTTTACAACTAACATGAACCGTCTTACCTTGTATCACCATTTCGCAAGGATATCCTTCGTGCCTTCTAAATGGGAAGGTGGAACCCCCTGTTTCTTTAGCCCTAGTATCCGCCGATTTACCATTGCAACTCTGCAATGCGCACGGGTAACGACCACTATTTGGCCACATGCCTGGTATTACCGCCTCACAAGCCCCAAAGCCCATATCTGCAACAAGATCTACTTCGGGAAATTGCGCGAACTGATTATAATACTCGTCTATTGATACAGGATGTGCATACGTATGATATTTCCCTAACAGAGTTTGCAGCGGTCGTTGTGCACACAGCTCATCCCAAACAAAGAAGAAAGTCTTATAACGATAACGGAACTGCCTTATAGTGCCAAACTTGGCCTCATACTCATGCAGAGAAAGAATCTTATTCTTTTCAAATGCTTCTGGATAGCCGTGATCATTCTGTGCACGACGATAATCAGAAACTGGATGAGGTGGATTAGCATACCTTCCATTTACCTTTACTCCGCCAATCATTTCTTCATTTCCTGAAGGTGCTTGCAGAACCGCTGCACTTGTCGAACTTCCAAAACAGTTTGTGCGATCAATACTCATAACTTTTCCTCCTTAAAAGAGCCTCTAGTATAAACTAAGAGGCTAAACTACAATGTATTATCTTAATTGCATGCCACTTATAGAGGATGGGTATAGCCAACCCACAAAGTAGCAGCGTATTTCATACTTTAATCAAAAAGAATAAGGCATTCAACAGCGTGAATGCCTTAACACTTATTAAACGCATGTACCAATCCCAACAATTCTATTTGCAAATAATAACAGCACATTCAGATATCTCCTCCCGATGTGCTGTAACTATATCGCAAACCTTTGTCAAAAGTGCCGAACCTGTTAGACCAGATATATTGGAGCTTATGCTTTTTGAACTACCCCGTCGCTTTCTTGTCTTATTAGGCAGCCACTGTCTAAAATCATACCTAGGATTTATCTTCCTGAGGAATGCCTGCATAGCTCCAGCTTCCGTATATCCACAAGTCAAAAAACAAGCTATCTGTTTCACCAAGGCCATCCCCCTAAGGCAGGATCGTTTGTACGATACAAATCTCCAAGTTCCCAATCGCCAAGTTCCTCGGAAATGTCTTTATAGGCTATACGTTTTATATTGCAACAATTCTCATTGGTGCTGAAAACAAAAACTGCAACGTCACCATTCCTAAAACCTTCTGTAAATGAGTCGAGCAAGTCAGGAGAATGAGTGCTAATAAAGCACTGATCAAAATTATCAGAAGTTTGAATCCAGTTTCCAATAACTTTTTGCCACGCCGGGTGCAGGTTAATTTCGGGCTCATCGATTGCCAATAAGGAACATTTATGCTTCATTGGCATATTTATTATAGTATTCAAAATCAAACCCTTGATAGTGCCCTCTGATACATCTGTCAAATCAAGTTGAAAATCCTCATGTATCATCTTGAACACTAGCTTATCATACAATACAGCTGAATCAAGATTGCGTATCCCCGGTATCAATTGCTGCATATATCTGACAAATTCACTTTTCCAACGCAAATCTTTTGCTTTGTAATTGTTAAAAATATTAACAAAATTAGATGCAGTTTTGTTTAGCATTATATCAACATTTCTTATTTCGGCAGGCTTTCTTATATCTATTGTATTGAACTGAGAACCTGCAAAAACACTAAACCCTTCAAAGAATTCTTGAAGCCGGTATAAAAGCTCTGCAATTTGTTTCCGAACATAACCCGTATTATATACTCTTTTGTCTCTCAAAAGTATATCTTTAAACTGCATAGCAATTGTCTCTCTGCTATCTATATCAAATCGAATTCGCTTATTAGCATCGCCCTTTTGCATAGCAGTAGAAAAAAAACCAGTTCCGGGATATGGCGTGTGACACTGAAAAAAATTAAATGCCTTGCTGTAATATACTTCGGATGGCTCTGCTGCATCTAAAGTCTCCGATACAATACTACATGAACTAATATCTGCCCCTACAACAAACTGAAAGCCATATTCTACAGGAGTGTCTAATAGATTTATCTTCCACGAAAATTCAATAGGCGTGCCGCTAGATGCCGACACATTCAGCATATGCTCCCACCCATTTCTGCGAGTGGCATTTAAAAAGGCAGAGTTTAGCCCGCCCTCATTAACACCTTTCAACATTTCCGAAAAAAAAGTTAATGCCTTAATAAAATTACTTTTACCAGAGTTATTTGAACCAATCAATAAATTTATTCGTCCAAACTTAAGGTCAGTCACATCAATATTTCTGAAATTATGACAAGTAAAAGAATCTAGCATAGATGATTCCCTCTTTTCAAAACACTCGGATGGCATCTTCAATGACTTTGAAAATACACCTGTGTATTCAACCATTTTATTCCTCCTGTTATAATATATCATAAATAGTGCTGACCTGTCAAGTTGTATTTAATCATGAATAATCCCTCCAAATCAGTGATTTGGAGGGATATCACTATTCAAATATATTGGTCAAATCAGGACTGACTTGCGCACTATCGCTCACACGCCCAAGTTTGCTTCTTAGTGTTACTAAGAATGTATTAGTTTTCAAATCCTGCTCAAACCTGGGTTCTTGCAATCCCATATCAAGCATTGCCTGTCTTGCAACGCGAATCCCTGTACCCTTGTTCTCGGTTTGGGATAGAAACTCCAAGGAGTTGGTTATTGCTGGATTACGCACTTCACGTGAATAGCCGGCAGTATCCAAGTCCTCAAGTGTCATATTTCCATACAATAATCCAGGACTTGCTATTACAATCTTATCAGGATAAACCATTAGATTTATACAACGTCCTTCAGAGTATCTTCCGTAGTCCCTATGCAAAAGAGCATTCAAAATCAGCTCACGCAGAGCAATATCAGGATATTGTTTTATATCAACTCGCTTTGCCTCATTGAAATGTATAGAATGCCGTATATTGCGATTTACAAATCTCATAGCAGCATCCAGCATAGTAGAGATATTACCATCAATGTGCTCGCCATCGAGTACCCTGGCCGTTTCCGTATTGGCATCATAAACCGCTGCGGATATATAGAAATTTCCAAAATATTTTTGTGGAAAGTCTGAAAGGACCATAACACCGGCGAGTGTCGGCTGCCCCTTATATGTGAATCCGGAGTTTTCCAACAGATCCAGGTCTGCTTGACTTGCAAAACTAGACTTCATTTCGCTAACACAAACTTTGTACTTTTGAAAGGTTACTGTCTGCAAGTCCGACAGTTGAGCCTCATTAACAGGAAGTTTATCCGGATATACCCGATTTGCATAATTTACATATGAGTACAGCATAGCTGGAGGCATCTTCTGATCCGCATCACCAACTCGCACGTAAGAGCCGTTAAGCATACCGTCTGCAAATTTGTAACAAGGTCTTTGCTGCACTGGTAACCCCGGAACTTTAATGCCGAGCACTGTTTCGTCGTCTACCTCTGTACATGCTATCGCAACTTGAAGATGCGGCTGCATAGCGACACAGGCTTCCTCTATTCGCTTTGTAATGGCTGCCGGGTCCTTAACACCACAAACAGATCTTGTGCTTTCATCATATCCCAATATAATTACCCCACCGGAATTTTGATTTGAAAAAGATGAAAGGGTATCATAGATACTAGGAAATCCACCCTTTGCTGCTTTAACTTCTAGAGTATTTGTTTCGCAATTAGTATCTCTAATCTGCTCAATCAGATCTCTTAACTCCTCAGGCGACATAATGTTCCTCCATATAGGCCAAAACTTAATTCCAATATATTCAATTATACATCAGTATAACCGTTTTGTCAAGGGAACTCCCAGTTTTGACCTGGAGTTCGTTATTTGTCAAATGGTGCGTCTTACTAGAATATGTTAGTCTGCGCAGTTTCATTCGTAAAAGTTTGTGAAGAGTCTTTATTTAAGTTACCATTATCACTTGGCAGACTTGGAAAAGACTTTAAAACAGCATAAAACTCATTACTACCGGCGTCAATCAACTTGTTATTGCTTTGATATCTCACAAATAACTGCTTGTCAAAAAACAAAGGCTTATCGGTAGAAAGACTCAATACCACAAGTGATCTCTCACTATATCGCAGCACTTGCATGTGTGTCAAAATGTAATGAACAGCTTCAGGCAGCACCTTATTCGATACTGAGCTAACACCCGACTCAATCTCCCGCAAGTAACGGTCAAGGCTATTATAGTATTTTACTGCTTCAGCTTCAACACCAGTTATAAACAAATCGTTACATTTTATTGCGGTTTTACCGTAATACTGTTCAAAATCGTTGCTAGCTGTCTGGTCGTTAGCTATGCCCAGAATAACATAACCTACTTCATTCGGTTTTGTATTTGCCATCGCTATGAGTGTCTTTACACACTTCTCAATAACTTTGGCATTATATTGTCCACTTCTTAAATCCGTTATCCCTATCTTAAAATCGTACATCTGCTCTTCGACAGCAGCTTTTCCGAGCAAAGTAAACAACTCTTCATTCCACTCCAATTTATAATTACCAAAGTCCATAACTTTCTTGAAGCAATTTGACACACGCTCAATCAAATGGTTGCGGCTTTCTACACTCCAAGTAATACTTGCTTTTGCAGACAACTCTCCTAACTCAGTATCTGCAATATTGCGTAACGCTTTTGCAAATTTTGAATATTCGGCAAAAGTATATCCACTCTGCTTTAGCTGAAAGACCGCAAGAAAAAGTACAATAAACACCAAGTCCTTATTGTAACATTTTTCTTTACTTGTTACGAGATTTTCAAATGTTTGCCCACTTACACCAAATGCTTCATCAAAATCCTCAAATACTGCTAGTACTGCTGCAGTAAGCCATTCCTGTCTCGCTTCAGTAAGCGTTTCCTCATTCTGCGAATAGATCGCATCTGTATCATCATATGCTTTATCAAGCATTCTCTTGGTAATGCCTATGTGGTATCCATTTAAAATGCAGCTGCATAAATTGGCAATAATTTCTTCATCTTTTGAACGACGCAACCCATCGCCATTGATAATCCCCTGTTTTGTCCAAAAGACGTTTCTAATATCTACGCCATAATGAAGTTTTCCGTTACTTAGGCTATACTTTTCCATATCTTCTAATGGCACGATATCATACTTTGTGTAATCGCCACGCAGCCGTGAGGCTATTCTTTGAACTATATGACTGAACTTGCTAACTATGCCAGCTTGCCGCAATTCCTGAGGTGACAGCTGTCTGCCTGTCGCATTGATACGTTTGAAAACATCCTCTACACTGACATCATCAGCCTCAATAGTTGTAACTGCAAGATGATACTGCGAAAAGGTGTTACAAATCTCCCAATCTAATATTGGTGTTTTTTGCCTAATCTTTTTCTCACGCACTAGTCGGTCAGGTCCAGAAAAACCACTCAAGTCATAATATCGCTCTTCCCCATCAACTATAATAGGGAACTTATTATTAATAAATGATATAATCGCTTCAAGGCGCTGAAGTCCATCAATTATTTCACGTTTCACTATGTACTTACCGTCCGCCTGCAACTCTCTCCGTAAAACAAACAAGAAAAGAGGAACTGGATACCCTTTGATGATAGTGTCAATTAGACTCTGCTTCTCTTCCAAGGTCCACACAAGTTTACGCTGATATGTACGATTAACACTCAAAAGTGATTTAGTGTAATCGATATATAACTGCGAGATATGCTCACCTGTAACCATAATAGAATCAACTCCCATAATTTAATACCTCCATTATAATACAGATTTTTCTTGATGTCAATATTATTTATATAATTTTATCTAAATACTCCTATAAAATATTCGTGACAATTATCTATAATGCATTTATTCAAACGCATTTAATCACTATAACACGAACAACAAGTATAGTTTTTATCTCTTTTATATTTAATCATAAATAATACAATAAACCTGACCCTCATACTTTTCTGAGGGTCAGGTTTATTGTATTATACCTTTATATTAGATCCAAGAATCCCAACTGCCAAATCTATTGTATCTCGCTGTCTTCTCGTTCTAAGGTATCTGTAGTTAATACTGCATCTCCAAAAATACTTGGAATGCTGTTACAGAGTTCCTTAGCCTGCCACAAAGTTAAATTATTCTTTTTGCAGATATCAACAATCTTCTTGCTTACATCGGTAAGCATTTGTCTATTTTCATCACGTGGCATCCCGCTCACCTCCTGCATGGGATTCCCTAAATACTGTATCGGATTTACACACAAGATTCTCTAAATGCTTTGTGCAAAATCCTGAAAGTTGAGCTATATCGCCAAAGGTTAACTGCGACTCAAGAATAAGCTCTTTAATCTGCTGTTTTGCCTGTTCATAATTCGTCATATTCTACTCCTTCTAACAAACGTATTCTTGCATCTAAGTTTGGCAATTAATAAGTGAACTCCCAAGTTATACTTGGGAGTTCATTTTTATCAGATGGTATGGTTCGGATCATAGGTCCAACCATGGTCTTTAATATAATCATCGGCCTTGGTGCTTAATGCCTATATTCTGGTTTCGCAACCCGCTCCTATCAAACTGGTGCATACATACGTGCATCTTGCCATTTTCAGACTTCCCATTGTCTGATGGATACACCACCAATTGCTTATGTAAGCATACCTGTGCTCTTAAACTTAAGGGTATGGTGTTTGTTCGCATCAAAGAAACGCACATCCAATGAATACACCTCTATGCCAAGCTTAATTTTTCTACTAAGCAACAATTCAAGCATACGAAGTCTTTCATTAATATTACTTGCCAAGTTCATTCGCTCCAAGTTGAGAGCTGTTAAGTCTTGCGAGCCACTAACATCCACAAACCTACTTGCTAAAGAGGCATACTGGTTTTGTACATCTGCCAAATCAAACAACTCGGTTACCACCCCAACCTGATTAACAATTTTGCTGTTTGGCACAGCCTGATATACCAAAGAGTTAGCATACTCCAATGTACTTTTTAACTGAACAACTAACTTTAAAAACTTATCAGCCTTAGCAATTTTCTTTTTTATATCATATACATAACAGTATGCTTGATTACCTGAGGGCAAATAAATACACATAAAATCTGCACGTTTTGCTGCCAAATCCTCTGTACATTCATGCCCAAGTATAACCAAATCATTTGTTCTTGGATGCACATCGACATCTAAAATCTCAGCTTCTTCTGGCTCATAAATTCGATAGATTATTGATCTCAGGGGATCAACTCTAATAGGAAAATTTTTCTGTAGCTCATACAAACAACTGAAAGAACCAGGAACCACATCTATAGAAAAAATATTTCTCATTGAGTGCCCCCTAAAATAGCTTTCGTTTCTTTATATAACCTTGCACTAGATTTGTAAAAAAGTTCAAAGTCATAGCCTATTCCCAACTCAGGATAGCACTCTAACTCTTTTACCTCTGTGCCGCTTTCATTGTGGCTAAACTGGTAAATATGTGCATTGTGTACTTGGAGGAGATCATCACTAGTGTATCCTAAACTCTTTGCAGTTTCTACAGCATGTTCTGTAGATGAGAGCATAATCAAATTATTTATTGCAGCTGCCATAGTGTCGCTATGCGTACTCACTATCATATGATATCCGTAATTCACTAATCGAACTACTAGACGGGCAAGATCGATTTGCTTTGATGGGTGAAAACAGGTTTCAATCTCGTCATAAAATATATAACTGTACTGCATAATACTTGTTAATAAAAATATCAATGGTGATATCTCATTTACCATTGAGGATGAAAGGTATGCTGGAAACCACTGTTCTGCAGAATTAGAACGGTACGAAATAATTGAATTTTTGATACCGAATTCGCCATCTACGAGATTGTGGTTAATAAAGCTCACCAGAGGTTTGCGTAAGCTTTTTTCTGAGGGGGCGACTTTATGCGTTTGCAAAAACTGCATAAAATCGTATAATGGTGCTGTTATCCCATATGGATTTTCAGACACACCTTTATTTCCCGTCATATCCTCAATAGTATAAGAGCCAAGTTTACCTAAGACATCTTTATACAAAAGTAACACTCCGGATCGAGATGCTGGAAAGAATAGTGCAGGATCCATTGACCGTGAAACCATTCCAGTAATAATATGCCTTACAATAAGACGTATAAACATATCATATCTTGATACTTTCCCAGTTAGACCTTCTGGTGCCATCACTTTACTATGCGGCATATTGTTAACATATAAAGTATAACCGAATGCAGACTTATTCCGTTCCTTCAAATTTGTCAGTTCCACCGAGCTGAGCTCTTCTAACGAAAATGACGATGCAATATTTTTAAATGATATATTTACAGAGTCCACGGAGATGTCCGAATTAAAAATAGAACCAACAAGTTTGGTTTTATTTTCATGCAGCCACCTGTTAATGATATTCTCTACTATAGAGAAATTACTAGAATCAATCTTATTTGGCAATGGTTTATCCATATACTCCTTAGTTCCAGAAATGTTTGGCAGGGCTTGCAAGATTCCGTATATCAATTGCATCAAATAAGTTTTGCCACTGTTATTCTCACCAACAAATAGCGTTAACCCGCCAACGCATATCTCTGCACTGGATATTGGTCCAAAGTTCTTCACATTAAAAACAATGGAAGTTTCAGATGCCCTTTCCGAGTATGGTGAACCCTTATCAGTTTTGCTCGAAAAGACATTTGTATTTTTAATCATATTGTCACCTCATTCCCTACTTATAATTTATTATAACATAACTATTATTGGCATGTCAAGGTAAATTTATTTAGTCATGAAAGAACCCCCGGCACAGACCGAGGGCTAAGCTATACATTTTTGCATCAAGTGCTAATATGTAAACGCTATGATTTATTCAACTTGCTTATCATATCGAATTCTATCTTATACTTTTCTAGGACTTGAGGTATCTCACCGTAATCTGAGACACCCTGACGCTCAACAATGGTTTTAAGAGGACTGTAGCACATAACAAAGGGTAAATACTCTCCAACTGTATAATTTTTTGCAATAACTAAGAGATCACCCATAAGCGAAACAAGAGACTTTTCAGCACTCAATTTCAAAACATCAATATTTTTTGCCCCCATTCGCAGTCCACTAGATATCTCCCTGAGCTTTTTAGAAAGCATACCATAGACGAGTTGATACTGTTTATTATTTTGAACAAAATACGGACTATTGCAAACTTCACATATATCTTCAAGAACAAAATAATTTTCCCTATTGGCATAAGCTGCCAGGCAGTCGTAAATAATCTGCAAATGAGCCTTGAAAGTCTGTCCGTTGATTACCCAATCCAGTTGCTTCATCCTATTAGTAAAGTCTCGTAGATA